>MDTC01265926.1_pt1 | contig 76317 bp, 71 predicted proteins | sample 811181 | NCBI WGS metagenome assembly MDTC01 (sample SAMN05326644, study PRJNA326480) | marine metagenome | isolation source: seawater | place: Pacific Ocean: North | collected 2011
CAACCCAGAAATAACTCCATGTAACCTGGCATTTAAGCTCCTCAGTTATAATTCATTATTTCAGTTAAGTATTAGAGAGGTCACCTAATACCACTACGCTGGGATTTTTTAAGCGCTATTCAGGATAAGTTTTGCTATCTATGACACGGCTTTCGAAATTAAGAGTCTCTTAAGGTTATCTCCCTACTAACCTTTTCCATGGTCACAAAGGTCGTAAGACCTGAACTCCTAGGCACCTACCACGGGTGTTAATTCACCTCCGCCTTCGGATCGTAGGATGTCCGCGTGTTCTTTAGAACTTTCCTCTTCATTCTAAAGTGGCCTAACACACACCCTTCCATACCCAAACTTGTTAGTTGCCCCCACCAACCGCAACTAACCGTGAACTCCTTCTCCCATCACACTACTAATTGCCATAATTGCTTACGCGTGTGAATTCAATCGAGTTCTCCGTCGTTACTATTTATATAGGACTAACTATGTATGCTCCAAATGCATGTGTAATTATAACTCAATCTAACTGTAAGTTACCACATCTTAATATCATTACAATACATAGACCGTCTTTATTAGTTTTACGTCATTTCGGACTAATATTTTTTTTATATCATAAAATCCTTTCAATTTTATAAATTTACTATTTATTTTTTGGCTTTTTTTTCATTTAGTGGGTAAATAAACTACAAACAATATTTATTTTTTGTTCATTTGATATACGGTATTTGAACCAATCAAGAGTATTTACGATTTCATCGCAGAGTTCATTGATACCCTTATTTGGATCTTCTTTGACCACTACATCCTTTTCTTGAAGCATCATAAGAGTTTCATCGACCGTTTTCTCAAATTCGGCCTTTTCCACTGGGTCAACTTTCAATGGACCAAAATAGGATTCAACATATTCATCGTCTGAATCATCAAAATCAATATCATCATTTGAAGCAGGACGAGGAGGTGTCGGTGGTCTAACTGGTGGTATTGCCCAAACAGGAAGTTTATCTTCTTCCCGTGTCCAATAACTATGACTAGCGACAATGTCCATAATATCATCATAGTCTGTATCGGGATAATCATCAACCATATCATCAACCATACTAATAAAGTATTTTGTTGTAACATCCTTTGGTAAACAATATTTATGAACCCATCGTGAACCAGTATAAGGTACTTTACGAAGTTCTAATCCACCAGATTCAAGAACTTGAGTGATTTCATCACCACGTTCAATTGTTTTATCACAAACAAAACAATGCATTTTAAAATTACTTCTACAACTTGAATTCATTATTCTAATTCTGTTAGTTTTATGTTGTTGATGTGTGTAAAAAAATCCTTTCAATTTTATACAGACACTAATAAAAAAAAGGCTTAATTTTTCAATTTTATAAAACAAATAATATGCTTAATTCTATTAATTTTTATAAAATTATAATATAGTATGATTTTGGTAAAAAGATGGAATCGTTTTGGAAATAGTATTATACAGTTACAAAATATATTACATATAGCGTTATATTTAAACGAAACTATTAAAGAGAATATTCAACATGAGTTCTTTGATATAAATCGTATAAATGATATTTTAAATAATGACCATAAAGATAATATTATAGAAGAAAAACACAATTTTTTTGTAAGAGAAGTATTAGACTATCCAAAAGAAGTATTTACTACAAATATACAAAAAGTACAACAAATACTTGAAGAGAGTTTTATTATAAAAGATATACCCAAATTAAATGAAAATGATTATGTTATACATATAAGAACTGGTGATATATTTGATGAAAATCCTCATCCAAAATATATCATGCCTCCTTTTTCATATTATAAAAATATTATAGAAAATACTAACTACAATAAAATAATCATTATAGCAGAAGATACAAAAAATCCAACCATTAATAAATTATTAAAAGAATATCCAAATATTGATTTTAAAATCCAAAGTTTTTACAAAGACATTCAAACAATTTTAGGGGCTACAAATATAATTAGTAGTTTTGGTACATTTATTCCCTATTTAGCATTATTATCAAAAAACATAAAAAATCTATATCAACCAGAATATCAAGGTTGGTATGGACACTTTAAACATACACATGTAAATGTATATAAAATAGAATTACCGGGTTATTATGAAAAAATGCACCCATGGAAAAATACACCTGAACAAATAGATGTTCTTTTAAATTATAATATTTAATGATTTATCTCAAATTTTAATACATTAGAATCTTCACCAAAAATAAAATCTCTACTATGAATTGGTACCATATATTGTACTAATTTAGAAACTGGAGGATCTGAATCAATTACTTCAACATACATATGAGCATATTTTAAACTTCTCAATTCTTCAATAGCTGGTACTAGATCGCGCTTGTGTGTTTCAATCATTGTTTTTAAAATTTTATTATTACCAGTTTTTTTGTATTCTTCTAACAATTTATGAATATCTTCTTTAATATTGGCTATTTTATCGAATTTTCTTTCAATAGCCAATTCTTTTTCTTTATTATTATAAATAGAATCATATCGATCAATCGTTTCTTTGTAAATATCACTAGTATCATTATAATCATTAATATGTTGTTTAAATTCATTTGAATAAGACATAGCATCCACATATTTAAATATAGAATTCATTTTATCAATAATAATTTGTTCTTTATCTTCTTCGATATCATATGAAAACATATTGATAACTTCTTCTATATTTGTATGATCACCTTCATATATTGAAATATCTAATTTACAAGAATTTTGTTCATCACCGCATTTTGCTATATAATATTTATCTTTATATGAAAATTGTGTTCCCACTTTACGTTTACAATTAACACATAAAGGTTTTACTTCATTTACTAAACGACGTTTTTCTTTTTTGGAACCACCTTTATAATAAGCTTTGCGTTTCGCGGTCATATATGCAGTTTCATATTCATTCTTTAGACGAAGATATTCATTTAAACTTTGTAAATAGTTTAATTTTTTTTTTCCAGATTTACTGGTTTTTGTATCATCATTATCAATTTCGATAAAAGGATTATTTTCCATCTCAATTTTAACAGAATCAGGGACTTTTTGTAATACTAATATTGGATTATTAGAACAAACAAGATGTTTTAAATTTTGGGTTGTCTCTAAATTTAATTGTTTTAATTGATTGTTCTCAACATTTAAATATTCAAGTGATTCAGGTAAATTAGAGAGTTCTTGTAATTCATTATCAGCAAGATTTAAATGTTTTAAGTTAGATATGTCTGATAAATCCAATTTTTTGATATTATTATGAGATAAATCCAATTCTTCTAATTCTTTTGGAAGACTACTAATATCTTGTAAAACATGTTCTTTGCAATGTATAATTTTAATAGAATCTGGAATATTAAAAAGATTTGTAATTTCACCTGGTTTTTCAATATAAATACTATTTACGTTTTTGATATCTTTATCTTTTAAAACAGAAAAATCAAGATCACCACGTAAAACATGGTTTATTCTTAATTCATTTGTTTGAGAAAAATTTATACTATCTACTATTTGTGATAATATATTTTGGTTATTATCTTTAAAAATTATTTCATCAAAACCTTCTTTGTTCATTTTATAATCAATTATAAAATAAATAGATATTATAAATTCCCTAATGGTGACGTCAAATTTCCAATAGGAGACGTCATTAAATTTTTTTGTTGTACTTGATAATAGCGAATTCTATCTAAAATATACTGTTGATCACGATATAATTTTTGTTGTTTTTCATAAGGTGTAGGTTGTTCTTTGTAACGATAATACAAAACTGTTCCTATAATAGTAATAAATAATAAAAATATTCCAATATTCAATGCATATGAATATATTTTTACTCTATTTTCATGACATGATTTTAATCGACTCAACATATAATCACCGAAACTGGATTCAGTTAATCGTGGACCGTCCATTATAGAATATTGCTAAAAAAATTTTCTTTTTTATCAGTAATATTGTATGGATTATCAGAAAAAATGATTGATTCTAAATTACAATTTTCTTTTAAAATAGCTTCAATATAAAATTTCATTTGCGATAAAGTATTAAATACTAATAAAATATTATTTTGATCAAATAATTTAAATAATTTTGCTTTTTCTAGAACATCTGTTTTTGAAATAATAATATGGGTAACACCTGATATTTGTATAGCTTCAATTAATTTTTTCATATTTAACCATTTTACTTTTCGCTTTCTACCAGTAGTAACACCATATTCTTCACCAATATTACCAATTAATTTTAGTTCTTCATTTTCAAATAAAGATTCTGGAAATTCTGGGTCAATTCCTGATCGTGTATCATATATTTTAATTGCTCCATAAATATTGTTAATTAATTTTGGAGAAAATCCAAGACTACATGCTCCGTATGGTAATGTAACACTAGATGTCGTATATGGATAATTTCCTTTATTAATATCTAACCAAAATCCTTGAGCACCCTCACACAACACATTACCATACAATTTCCCGTTCCACATAAAATCTCTTAATTCTTCTATTTGGGACGCTAAAGTACCTATACGTCTATATTTATCGCTATAACAAGGAGCAATACCTTTCGATGTACTACCTTGACTTATTTTCAATGTATCTATATCTTCCTGAATATGTTCTTGTGTAACAATATGTGCTCTAGGAGATACTTTAATAAGTGATACATTAAATTTATTATCTTGAAGATATTTTATTTCTTTTAAAAAAGACTCAACATGAATAACACAATCGGGTCCAATAATAGAAGGTATATTATAAAATATTCCACATGGAACTAAATGTGTTTTATATTGAATACCATTTACATAGACAGTATGTCCGGCATTATTTCCTCCAGACCATCTACATACAAAGTTATATTTTTTTGTCTTTGCTAATTCTGCTACTATTTTTCCTTTAGCCTCATCACCCCATGCTAAACCACAACAAACGTCAACACTTGAAATACTCATATATAAAAATAAAAAGAAATCATATTTATATATTTTACTTAAAATATACAGAATAGATTGGTATACAAAATCTTATTGTTATGTATAGAATGGCTGATAATCAAAAAGATAAAAAACCTTCAGGTACAATAGCATTAATAATTATATGTATAGCATTTATTGTACCATTGGGACTATGGTTTAGTATAGCATATAATTCTGCTGGTGGTATGTTAAATACATTTTTATTATTTATCGGTATTTATGGATTCGCATTTTTAGTAACACTTATGTATTATCGAATGGCGGTCCAAGATGATATGGAAGCAAAAATAGATAAAATTACAAGTGGTAAAGTGAAATCAATTGCTGCTACAACATTGGCGTCATTCTCGCTAGTTTTAATAACAATATTCATTTTAAGTGTAAATCCAGAATTAATTACAATTTTTGAAAATAGTATTGGTATTTGGTTTATTGGTGTAAGTGGAAATCGTTATTTCGCAAATGAGATATTTAAATCAGAAACATTTAGTAAATTAAAAGAATTTGAAAATAAAAACAGTGGTATTTTCGATCAATCCTTTTTATTAACTTGTTTTAACAATGAGAATATTGATCATTTCATTAAATATTTTAAGAAAACTTGTTCACAACAAGAACGTGATGAAGCTGGTGTAAGTTTACCATTTGATTTTATTCCGAAATTTGAAAACGAAGGTCAATTAAATAAACTACGTAATTTAGTATCTCTAAAACGTCTTGTTGGATATTTCTCTTGGATTTACTTTACATCAATAATGTCGTTAATTATTAGTATTATATCAGTTACTATGAAAACGATATAATCTATGTACGTAAATAATAGAGGATAAACATATAAGAAAATATAGCAATGGCTATAGAAACAAACCAAATAGGTACTACTGTTTTATTTTTATAACCTACACCAAATTGTCTAAATTCTCCATCTTTTCCATATGCGAAATCGGGTTTTATATAATGAAATAGTGTAAATAATATTAAAAAAAGAAAAATAGCAAAACTTGTTTTATTTTGTCGTACAAATGATTTTTCAAACATAAATAATTTATTGATATATTATTTATGCATAAATTTTTACTTATTAATCTTCCATAAAGTCATCGTCTCTATCTTCTTCATAATACATTCCATCACCATCAACTCCATTATAACCTCTTAAATCATTTGCTTCTTCGTCATAAAAATCTTCTACATCTTGAGCTTCTTCTGATTCTATTTCGGAAACATCTTTTTGAATAACTATATCATCCATATCAATATCTGTTTTGCTAGCTAATTGATCAAACAATTGTTTACGTTCTTCATTATATCGATCTTTACTGTATTCAACAAGACCTTTTTGTAATCCAACATTCCATCGTCCTAATTTTAAAGATTTTTGCATGTCTTCTACGCGACGTTCATCATCATCCATATTTTTCAAAAAATCTGTTATCATTTTCTTCTCATTTAATTTTGATCGAGTAATTTTTTTCTCAATATCACGATAAGAAAGATCAAATTTCTTTTTATTTGTAATGTCCATGTTAATAAAAATCAATAATAATTCACCTATACTTTTGTTTAATGCCGCTTTATCTCCTGTTTGTATTTGAATTTCAACCATATCACCTTCATACTCTGCTAATGTATCATCTTTAATTTCTTCAGAAGATTCACCAATCACTTGTTCACGTAATTCTCTAATATTACTACGTCTCATTTGATTTCTTTCAACTGTATTCAATAACAATAATTCTTCATCATCAGTTGCTTTAATATATTCATAAACAACAGAATACCAAACATAACTATACAACATGTATAAAGTTCGTTTTGTAAATAAAGAATAATAACTTTGTGCTGGAGTTTCTCCTTCAGGTGCACGATGAATAGGTAAAAAGGTAGGTATTAAATCTAAAAATTGATAAACATAGACTAATTCATCTTGGACATGTTTTAATAATAAACTTAATGAATCATCATTTTTAAACTGTGTTAACTGTTTATAATACCCTTCAATAAATTTTGATACATCTAAATTATGTAATTGTCCAAACCCCCAATGTTTATGTGATTTACTACTCATTATATGTTTGTTATTAATCATTTCAGGATACACTTTACTCATTAAATATACAGATTCACGCATAAATTGTGTAACAGAATACATATTAGTTTCTTCTTTTGGTGAAACACCATTACCATATTCATAAGTAGAGTCCATATTCCATAAATGTATATTCGCTAATTGTTCTTCTAATTGTTCCATTTTTCGTTTTGTTAAATTGGTATTTTTACTTAAAAAGTCTACAATGCGTTCTAATAAATTAGTATTCGCATGTGATAACCAATTATTTAGATTATATGTTTCATCACTGTCTTCTGCTACAAGTGTTTTTGGGTTATATTTATTTAAAACTCCTTTTAATAATTGACGCAAACGATTTGATAAAACAATATCTTCATCATCGCCATATTTTGTATTTACATGATCTAATAAATCTTCTAATGCAGAAATACGATTTCCTTTAAACGCCTGTTTTTTTGTATCAACAATATTACGTTTATTTACTATTTCCATCAATTGTAATAAATTATTTTTCGTAAATCGTTTCCCATTTTGTTTTAAAAAATCTATTTTTTCCATTAAAGAACGATCTCTTGGATAATCATGCATTTTTTCAGAAAATAAACCTTGTAGATCTTGAGGTATTGGTAAATCACTATCAAGGTTACAGTAACGTATAAATGCTAAATAAACGTTTTTTTCAAAATGTTCATTTTGAATATCAGATGAATAAGTAAGACCACTTTGTTTTGGATCAAATAAAAAGGGTGCAATCGTTCTTTGTTTTACATTTTCGATTATTTCACCCCAACCATAAATCATTCTTACGTAAACCATCAATTCTTTATTTTCATCAAAAAAATAATCCATAAAAGTTTTTGTATTACGATCATTACAGCATGCATTTTCAGTAAAATATACACCTGAACCGGTTTTCAATAATAAACCTTTTTGCTTTATAATACTATTAATATTCTCAACTAATGCATAAGAAAATAACACTGATTTTGTTTTAAACATATCGAGTTGTCTTTGTTGAGACATATTCGCAGTTTTAAGCATTTCATTTAATTCACTTTTATAGTCACTTGGTAAACCTTTTATTTTTTTCTCAACTGCATATGTTATGACTGGAGGCATAAAATGAATCCATTTTTCAATGGAATGTTCTTTTGGTAAATCAAGTTCTGGATGTTCACGAATATATTCAATTTTTTTTAAATAAAGATCTATAAATGTTTGTTTAGGTAGGACTATTCTTGTTATTAATTGTATTAATTGTTGTTTTAATACTTCTAATGGTAATGGTTTTATAGAATTCCATGGTTTTGAGCTTTTTGTCTTTAATGTATTTAAAATACAAGCAAGATAATCTACACCACTTGTATCCTCAATTGCGCCATTATTTTCAGGAAATCCACGGAAAGATTGAACACAACCAGGAAAAGTCTTTTGTATCTTAAAAGAAGGTATGGCTGTTTGAATACCTACTAAAATTACACTTGTTACAATTAAAATAATTAATTTGTTACGGTATATTTCATAAGGAGGTAAACGTTTTTTCTTATCCAACAATTCCTTTGCTTCTAGTTTATAAGCACGTTCTGATTTAACGACAGATGTATCATTTACAAAATTAATGGTTTCTCGTAAAACAAATTCTTCAATATCATCAGTTGTAATACCTATATGTCCGACAATTGTACGATACAATTTAAAAATTAACTGTGTTTCTGCATTATCAAATACACGATCTTTCATTTTAGTTTTCTTTTCTTGTGCAGCTATGGTGGTATCAAATGCATCTTTTTCAATTAATTCATTAGTAACTTGTCTAAAACCTTGTTCATCAAATCCATCTTCTTCTGCAAAATCAATTTTTCTTAGTAATCTTCCTGTATAGTCGTCGACAATTTTATCACCTTCAATACGACCTTGTTTTCGACATATTTCACTTAAAACAGACATATAATTGTTTTTTGATACAAAAGCCTTTGCTAATTTATATAATGATGTTGGTAAAAGAGGTTTATTTGTATCAACACAATATAAGTAATACATATTATCACCTAATTCATCAACCATAGGATCGCGACAATAATATTCAGCAAATTTTATAATATCATTTTGTTTTTTTACAAAATCGTCTTGTCCGAGAATTTCTTCCATATGTTGAAGGTGCGGTGATTTTAAAGTATCTATTTTTTTAACTAATTTACCCAAATCAAATGAATATGTATTATACCTTAATTGTTTCACTTCATTTAATCTAGTTTTATTTCGATTTGCTTTTCTACTTTCTTCTACTAGATTTTGAAGTTCTTCTTCTAGATTTTCAAAAGATTCTGTAAAACGTTCGTCAAATTCATCAATTAATTTTTTTCGTTGATCTATCTTCATTCTTTTTTCAGCATCATCAAGACTTTCACATCTTTTCTTTTTTTGATCTCTAAAACATATTTTACTCATATTGCAAAATAAAGTGTTACCATCAATAAATACACTATCATCTACACTTTCATCATGAACCCATTGATTATTAACACGTTTAAAATACGACATTTTCTTTAATATGTTAGCTTCATTTACAATAGATTCTTTTTCTTTTTCGGAAAATTCTGATTCACCTTTTTCTTCTTTTAAATGCGGTAATTCTTCTAACATAGCATATTCACCGTCTCGGATTAATTTATTTCCTTGTACAAGATTACGAGCCATTTCAGGAGCCATTTTAGGTGGACAATCGTGTTTTTGTATTAATGCCTCTTCTAAAAATTCAATCAAATCATCAGGACTATATTTTTTAATCTCTTCACTATAATCTTTCATAATATCATATGGAGTATCGTCCATTTCTTTATCGTAAAATATGTCTTTACCATTATCCTTTTGTAAGCTTTTCATAGAATCATATTTTTTAGCTAATACACGTCTTGAACAATCACCAGCTTTTATTTTTTCATATTTACCCATATCTTCATTTTCATCTAATTTGTCTTTCAATGCAGCAGATATACTTTCTGGTGTAATAAGAGAAATCATCAATAATCGTAATAAATTATTAAATAAAGAACCATCATCTGAATTATAAATTGTTTTTAACCATTCATATGAAGTACGATATGTGGTTTTATCTGAAGATTTATACTCAATAAGTTTATATAGATCAATAACGACAGATAAAATATCTTTTTTCTCATTGAATAAACTAGATACACGGTTTGGTACAGGGACATCATAATGATGATTTACACTAATTAATTTACTATATTCTTTACGTGCATCATCTAGAGAATTAATATATGCATTTCGTTTTTCTTTAATAAAATAACGTATCGCATTAAATTGACTATAATTAATATCTTTAATATAGACCAAAAATGGTTCTAATTTACTAACGGCATTACGTACATTCATCATAGAAAGATGTTCATTATTTTCATATAATAAATCAAACAAACAAATAATATTTTCACTATCAGGAATAATTGAATATAGATATTTTTTGAAACGATCTGAATGTTGATCTATTGTATCATCTAGTAAATAATTTTGTATATTACTATTAAAAGAACCATCTTTAAAAGGAATTTCCCAAAATTTTTGATCCATTTCTTTATCAAAGTTGGTTATTATGTTTTTATCAATGGTTCTTTTTTTTGATAATACTTTAAATAGGTACATATAATTTTGTCCTAACATGCTTTTTTTCAATATAGAAGTACCAGGTAAATCAATTGAAGAAAAATGAATAACTGGCTTTGGTAAAAACATGATCGATTTTACAGTAGCATTTTCATTATTCGTAATATTTGAACGGATAAATATTTTTTTACCTGTTTTTGATATAATCGGTTCCAAATAAGAAGAATGTAAATTAAATTTTTGTATTACATATTGACGTCTATCATAGTCTATTTTATCAGATGATTTCGACATAATAGTAGTGTGAAAATTCTCCAAATTATCTATAACACATTCTATAGCATCATGTATTTTTGTATCAGGTGATAAAAATAGATTTTTATCTGCTGGTTCTTCAAAAGGTATACCATATTCATTACACATTTGATGATATTTTACATAAAGACTTTCATCGCCATTTTGAATTCTATTTTTATAATAATCTTCTAATAAAGTTGCTTCTTTAATAATATCATCAGAAATATTTAATTTTACAATATCATTAAATTCACTAGTATCTTTTTTATCATCTGTATAAAGTTTCTTTTTTAAACAAACTACTGGTAAAATCCATTTTAATTTTTTATTGAATTGCAATAAACTTTCTTTAAGAGGTTTATGACCTAATCCATTTGATTTTCTATCATAAATATTATTATGTTCATCAAATAGAGAAAATTCTTTTCTTAATTCTTTAAAACGTTGAATTAAATGATGAATATTATCGATTACTTTTGGAGTTCTTTGTATATCCGGTATTTCAGACAACAAGACATCTAACATATCATTTACTTGTGTCTCAATTCCATGACGTCTTTGGTGTTCAGGAATTTCGGTTTCTCGTTCAAGATCATCTAGATCTTCACCATAAACATTTTCACGAGCAGTATTATATAATGTTTGCAATTTTTCATTTATTGTTTGATCTTTCTCAACATCTTCACTTACTTTAATATCATATTCGCCACTAGGTTGATACTCAACAACAGCCTCTTGATTGTCTGGTATAAATCCAGGATCAAATCCTTCACCATCTGGTATTGTTTCTTTAACATTTAAAAGTGATTCTATCTTATCTAAAGAAGTAGGTTTAGGTCGAATAGTAATACTTTCAATTTGTAAATAGAGAGGAATACCTTTATAACCAAAATCAATGTAAATTACATCAAGATCAGGATATGTTGTTATCTCTATCATATCTTCTTCTAAATTAGTAATTTCACCAGTAATAATAACAGGTGTTTCTCCGCCAAATTGTATATCAATCCATGTTTTTGGTAAAAGAGAATATTGTCTTGCATAACCTTTTTCATCACTTCGATTTAAAATAGTAATTGATTCAATGCTTTCATCTTTAATATTTCCATCATCATCTATATAAATAGTTATATTTTGATAACTTTCAATATTTGTTAAATGTATTTCTTTATCATCGATATATAAAATGAAAAAATTTTGATCATGATAATCTTTATTGTCTTTTGCTTGAATGGTTATAACATCACCTAATTCTAAATTACAATTTTGATAATCTTTTTGTTTTTCTATTTCTTTATTATCTATTTCTGAATCAGACATTATATAATAAGTACACAAATTTCATTTAGAAAGTTTTCACGTATTTAAATTCTTAAATCTATTTAAATAGAGTTTATTATTAAATTATAATGGAATCAATAGAAGATATATATAGATGTTACTCAATTTATGATAAAAAAGCAAAAAGAATAGATGAGAAATTGTATATTACAAATAATAATGTACAATATAAACTTTTAAACTATGATAAAAATCTTATATCATATGAAAATGTAAAACAAGTATATCTTTATCGTTCTGTTATATTTTCAATGCCTGAAAATCAATTAATATCATTTTCACCACAAAAAACTATTGATAAAAAAGAATTTTGTAATAAATATGATATCAATGATAATATTTATATTAATGAATATATTGACGGTACTCTAATTCATTTATTTTATGATTTTCGTATAAAAAGTTGGGAAATTGCTACAAAGAATGCTATTACAGGTAATTATAAATTATTTAATAAATCATTAGGTAGAAAAACATTTTTCACAGTACGTGAAATGTTTATAGATGCATTTACATGTCCCACATATTCCACGTATTCAAAGACAAATGATTTAAATAATAATTGTGTAATTAATAATTTTGCTAAAAACTATTGTTATATATTTGTTTTATTGCATCCAGATAATCCGATTATTTTTCCTATCTCAAAACCAAAATTATATTTAACCGGTGTTTATGATATAACGCCTAAAAGCAATCGTGCTATAAACATACCTCCCTTTATTTATGAAAATTGGGGTGAATTTAATGGTACGACAATTATGTTTCCTAGAAGAAGATTTTTTAAAAACTGGGAAATGTTACAATCAGAAAGACTGATACATTTAAAAGATAATGAAGAAAATTGTGGATTTATAGCCACACATATTTCTAGTGGTGAAAGATGTAAATTTTATAATGGTCATTATAAAGAACTATTACGTATGAAAACTATAAAATCACAGTTTTTGTTACAATATTTATGCTTAAGACGTACAGGTTTATTAAATAATTATTTGATACAATATCCAGGAAATAGAAAAACATTTCGGTTATTTAAAGATCATTTTAGCTGTTTTGTGGAAAATCTTCATACAGGATACTTAATGAAATATGTATGGAAAATAGAAACAGATACAAGTAATAAATTTAATCAATATATCGACCAAATTCACCGTGAAATATTTATACCAAATATAAAAAATCGTGAAATTATTTCAAAAAAAAAAGTATTTGATTTTTTAATGAAAAAACATCCTGGTGAAATCCTTTATGTTTTATTTAGTGATAAAAGAACATATTCGTAAAAATTTAGAAATATTTAATAATCCTATATATTGTGATGATTCACATTGCCTCTATGGCCAAGTGGTAAGGCGTCAGTCTTGTAAACTGAAGATCCCGAGTTCAAATCTCGGTGGAGGCTATCTATATTTTGCTTTTATAAATAGCAAAATATACAAAAAATTTAAAGTTTACTATACATCTCAGAAAGTTTACTTAAAACTTGCAAATATTTAACTGTATGTTTTTTATTTACTTCATCCATTTCACTAATTGGTTGTCTTAATGTATTTATAATTTTTAATACTTCACCATTATTTGCTAAAGATTTTAAATCTTGCTGATAATCTTTTTGTATAAAATATTCAACATCCCCATTATCAATACTCTCACGATAATTATTATAAACATGAGAAAACCATATTTTAATAATAATAGTTGGATTCGCACGTTTTATTGTTTCAAATGACCTTTTTCCAACAATTAATTCATCACGATCTGGAAAAACTTTTATAACATCATCAATAAAACTAAAAAACTGAATATTGAACGTTTTAAGTACGGTTGATTTATCACCCATTTAAATTAAGATATATATTTACTTTTATATATATTATTGTATTATATATAACGAATATGAATTATCAACAAAGAATAGTATACATAGTTATTTTAGCAATTATTGTAATTGCATTTTTTTATTATAACAAAAAAGATATAATTGAAGGATTAGATGTTACATCAGCGGTTCCTGCACCTGATGAGGGTGAATCATATGTTGAAAACAAAGAAAGAACAGGTGAAATGACTGATTCTACAACAAATACAAAATTAGATGATATAGCATCACAAATTAAAGAATGTCAGAATATTATTGATGAGATAAATCAAATTTTACCAAGACGTGTTGAAGATATTGTTGTGGGTACTGTAAATCAAACAGAAAATTTAGATCAAATTGGTTTTACAATTGAACAAGGTATTACAGAAACATTAAATCCAATTACAAATCAAAATGAGCCTTCTGGAACATGGAAGATTAATGCTGTGTTACCAAGAGGTAAACAAGGTCCTCCTGGTTTAAAAGGACCAAAAGGTAATATAGGTATTGTTGGTGATGTTGGTGATGAAGGTCTTCCTGGAAGACAAGGTCCATGGGGAAAAGAATGTTCCAATAATAAATGTAATTAATAAATATACAAATGTTAAAATACATATTCTTGTTAATATTGTTAATCATTATAATTTATTTAGCCAGAAATAAAATTATTGAACCTATTGGACCTATTGTTTTACGTTATGAAGCACCAAAAGAAGAAACTGAAGAGTCAAAATTAAATACTGATATATATATAACAAATAATCAAATTAATTATGATTTAATAGATAATGATATTGAGAAAATTATAAGACAGCAGCAATTATTAGAATACAATTACAATAATTTAGGATTTAAATTAGGTTATGTTGATAACAATATATTACAAACACAAGATCCAAAAATTACAATTGGTGGTAGTTATCCAAAAAATATAAAAATTAATTTTTCTTTTCCTCCTCCTAGACCTGGATATTCCGGTGTGAGAGGTGAAAAAGGTTCTCGAGGTCCAAAAGGTCCCAAAGGTCCAATTGGTCCTCGGGGACCATTAGGGGGTAATAATTATTGTTAATTTTATATAATATAGATATGTTCTTATATATTATATAAAAATGGCTGACGATTTTGCAAAATTACCTACTCCAACGGAGATGCCTGCGAAAATTGTACAACGCATTAAAGATTTAAAATGTCCACCTGCTATAAGACCAAGTCAAGTAAGTGCTCGTATTAATGCTTTAAACGCAGCTATGCAAAAACAAGCAGATGAAATTGAACTTTTAGAAAAACAAATAGATGATTTAGAAAAACGATATAAAATATCATTTACGTGTGAAAATAATCCAAAATTTGATCTTAAATCTAGTAACATGCCTCAAATGGATATTAGTGGTAGTTTAACCAACTTAATATTAGACTTTCATTTATGGCAAGCAAGGGCAGGTATACAAGGAATTAACGGTGACCAAGGAGAACAAGGTAAACGAGGAGATAATGCTGAACAAGGACCTCCTGGTATATCTGGTTATTATGGTATACGCGGTGATACGAAATAATATTTTTATAGTATATAATATAAATTATAAAATAAAATGTGGATTTTTTATTGGATTAGAGGTTATATAGAACGTGTTCGTGCATTAAGGGATGCAGCAAGTTATCCAGATATGTCTGTTTATAATAGTTATAAGGCAACTGAAAGAGAAAAACAAGCAACTGTATTATTAAAAATAGAACAGGTATCTGCGGCTATACGTAAAGCTCTTCCATATATGCCCAAAGATGTACAAGAAAAAATGTTTAATGATTTAAATATTTATAAAGATAATTTACCTATTTATTGTGAAAATGTACGACCTATCTATGTACCCCAATGGCGTGCTAACGCACAACACGTAAATCGTTCTGGTAGACGTTGGGGGAGAAGATGGAGAAGAAGATATTATACATGGGGATGGGTGAGTGAAATAAATAGATATGACTTTACAGTTAATAATAATTTTAATCAACAAATAGCTGCTTATATTCAAAAAGTTAGTGCTATGGAAACAGACATACCAACATATATTTATAATTATTGTCCAAATGAAAACTCATTAGTAAATACAGAAGGTCTTCAATTATGTGGTATAAATCCAATTATACAAGCATTTCGTGATAAAATTAAAATTTATAAAACACAATCAAATAATGTAATGGAAAAATTACAAAATACAGAAAATTTTCCACAATTTCAACAAGCGTTATCTGTTAATAATTACATAAACTATGCTTATAATTGGTATCCAATGGATCAAAGATCGAGTTATAATAATGGTTATGCATCATTAACACAAAAACAAATTAAAGAAACAATAAAATTATGGGAAGCTAGAATACCAACCTTGTATGATATGTGTGTATCAAAAGATACACATTGTGGTCTTGATACTAATGAAATACCTATATGTGTAAATGATGATTATTTAAAAGCTGCTGAAAGATGTGGACAAGCAATACAAATGTCTAAGACATATGAATATGGTACAGATAAATTAGAAAAGTTATGGACAGATGTATCAAATAGTATACCTGGAAATATGGTAAGACAATCAAGTTTGATTTTAAATACTAGTAATGATTCATGTAAAAAATGGGTAGATATGTTTAATGTATGGGAAGAAATGGAACGAGAAGCACTAGCAGAACCTTGTGTACCTGAAAGACCTATTACTTCTACAAATGATCCTGTATTAGTTAAATTAGCTGATGATTGGAACAAATCAGCTTCAGAACACATTCGACAATTGAGAATTCGTTTAGAAAAAATTCAAAAATATATCAAAAAATATCCAAATATTATCGATATTAATAAAAACAATGTTACATTAGCACCTCATTCAATGCCTGCAACAGCTATAATTAAAAATGATTTTTCAGAATCAAAAGATGGAGAAGGACCAATGCAATATTTAGAGATGATTATTCCAAATGGAAAACCAGGAAAATCTGGTAATATTGGTGTAACAGGTATAATTGGTGAAAAAGGACAACCCGGTAAAAGAGGTCCAGAAGGTAACGTTGGAAACAATTATGTACCATCTTTTTATAATATTTTTAACCCAATACAAAATAAATAAAATAATATTATAGTTTTGTATTATATACAAAATTATAAATGAATAAAGTTTATATATTACTGATAGTTACTGTATTAATCATTATTCCAATAGTTTTTTATAATTTTAAATTTAAAAAAGAAGAAAATAAAGAAGCATTTGATGATCCAGAAACGTTAAACATTAATCCTATATCTAATCAAATTGATACATATTATTTACAACAAAGAGGTAAATCGTTATATGATACAAAAATAAAATTAAATATTTTAAAGGAAAGGTTGTATGATCATAAGTTAGATGATATAGTACAATTAAAAGGTATTGTTAATGAAAAAAATAAAAATTTCGATGTAACTTTAAAATCAACAAACAATTATAATAATTTATACACGATTCAAATTCCGATTGGTGACCAAGGTCCAGAAGGACCTAAAGGTGAAAAAGGCGAAAAAGGTGAAAAAGGCGATCGTGGAGATAGAGGACCTGGAGGTAATTGTGGTTTATTAATTTGATAAATTTTTAAATAGAAGATAGATTTTGTTGTTTGTGTTCTATTTCATCCATTCTTTTTTGTTGTAAAGTATCAATAGTAATATCTCTATCTACTTTATCTGGTTGATAAGTATCAGGAGGTGTTTGAATACTGATAATATCATCATTAACTGATACATAATTATGTAAATTACGTCTTGAACTTGTTCCTTTAGCACTTAATTCTTCAGGTGTTAAATCAAATGCTGTATATGGTTCTGAAATTATGTTCATACCTCCATTTGATAATAATAAACCTGTTCCTATTGGCTCATGTATTTGATTTGAAATTTTCTTTTTTGTTTCTCTATTAGCATCTACTTGATAATGACGTATTATATCATCACCAAGAATAACACGATATCCTTGTCGTACTAATAAAAGAGAAGGTACACTTTGAATGTTTGGAGGCATTGCTACCTTTTTACCATTTTCTAATACAATAAAAATTTGATTATTAGCAGGATTTTTCTCGCGATTATCAATGCATAAAAAATTAATTTTTTCTACTAAATTTCCTTTTACTAAAAATTGTAGTACACGTTGAGAGTGTTGACAGAAATTGCTATAATACAAAGTATCCATAGATTTGTATTATATCTAGAGTAATACTATTTAGCTAAAACGCATTTATTTTAAACACATGGTGTATAAAAGACGATTTTGGAAATAAAATGCACCATACATAGCAGATGACCAAAGAACAGCTAAAACATATTCAGTTTTCATTTTCTTTTGCAATAAAACAAAAACACCACTTACAAGTGTTAATATCATAAAGATAAAAGCGACTAAAGACAAATAAAAAAACCAATCGCAGTATTTACGATCAAGAGGACCAAAAAGAGACTGAAGTTTAGATTCCATTATATAATATTATCGAGAAATTTTTCTTATTTAAAATAAAGATTGTATATATACAAATGGAAATTGTTAAATATTTATTTTTAAATTTTTTCGAAGAAAATCTACATGAAACTATTTTTTTAATCATATTATCTTTAACTGGAAATATTTTACATACAAATGTAATTACATATTTCAATTCTGCTCTTCAAACAAGTGTTCAAGATAATTCTTTTGATAAAAGCGTGATGTTTTTTAAATATTTTATGTATTCTCGACTATTTTTAGCATTATTTAACTACGGATACAAATTAACCCAAGATGTAATTTTAACTAAATTAAAACAATGGATGAGATTTAATCTAATTGACGTTATTTTTAAAACAAATAATGAAGGAATAAGTAATATAAATTTTACTAAATTGAGTACTCCTATTAATCGATTATCAAATACATGTTATTTAATTATTTCTGATTTAATGAATTATACATTACCTTATTTGATTTTTGTTTTAGTTACTATGGGTTATTTTGTCTATCAAAATAGAACGATTGGTATAATTTTTATTTTAGGTAACTTATTATGGATATCAATAATGTGCTATATGTGGAGTATTATGTGGAATAGAAGTAATAATTATGAAAAAAGCAATTTATTTTTTGAAAAACATTTGACCGAAGTATTAAATAATATTGATAAGATTTTTACACGTGGACAAAAAGGAATAGAAACAAATATTTTTTCACGAGAAGCAAAAGAAACCGAAGACGCTCATCGCGATTACTATTATAGTGTTTCTACTGCTAAATTTATGATTGAATTAATTACACTATTAACCATGTTTGTTTGTACAGGCTATGCTATTCATCTTTATATGGAAAATAAAATAGATGCTATACAATTTGTATCACTTTTTACACTTCTTATGGTTTTTAAAGAACGCATGAATTCATGTGCTAGTTTAGCTAGTGATTCCGTAGAACAATTAAGTAGATTAGATGCAGTTGTAGAACCATTTCAATCTTTTGAAGATAAAATTAAAAATATCAAAAAACAATATCAAACACAAAAATTAGATTTTAAAAAGTTTGATTTTAAAAACGTATGGTTTCGTTACAATAAAGATTTAGACTATGTATTTGAAGATAAAAATCTTGATTTTACTTGTGATAACCATAAAATTATTGGTGTTACAGGTGAATCAGGAAAAGGTAAAAGTTCTATATTAAAAATTATATTAAAATTGCATTTGATTGAGAAAGGAGAAATTACCATTGATGGTAAAGACTTAAAAGAAATTGACCCTGATTATATCCGTGATAATATCACTTATATTAATCAAAATTCACGTTTATTTGATAAAACAGTTTTAGAAAACATTTTATACGGTTGCAAAGACGATAATACTTGTAGAGATCTCTATAAAAAAATTCTCTCCTATCCAAGAATTAAAAATTTGTACAAAAACGTAGACTTAAACAATGATACAGCAGGTTATTCTGGAGAAAAATTATCTGGTGGTCAAAGACAAATAGTCAATATTATTAGTGGTCTCGTAAATCCATCCAAAATATTAATATTAGATGAACCGACTAATGCCCTTGATAAAGACTTGAAAATGGAATTATTAGAAATAATTAAATATTTTAAACCATACAAACAGTCAATTATTATTATTACACATGATAAAGATGTTTATAATCTATTTGATGAAAAAATAGAAATGTAAAAAAATACGTAAAGGTCTTATAAATATATATATAGTCAATTTATAAGACATATTTAGAATGGATAACGCTACCATATGGAATATTATCAACACTTATTTTCATGATAATCCAAAAGCTTTAGTACGACATCATATTGATTCGTATAATGACTTTTATAAAAACGGAATTTTTCAAATTTTCCGTGAAAAAAATCCAATTGTACTTTACTCAAAACTTGATCCTGAGACAAATGAATATTTATCGCAATGTAAAATGTATATGGGTGGTAAGGATGGTTCAAAAATTTACTTTGGTAAACCTGTAATTCATGATGAGTCTAATGTACATTATATGTATCCAAATGAAGCTAGATTAAGAAATATGAATTACAGTATGACTATTCATTATGATATCGATGTAGAATTTATTGATTATTTAAAACCAGGTGAATTACCTACTGTAATAGGTGCAGAATTAGTAAAACAAACAAAAGACGGACAAGTAACTATTGATAATTATCCCGAAGAAGTCCAAGAAAATAAAAAACTATCAGAATCAATAGGGAAAGATATTATTGAAGAAGAAGACGATATAAAACAAGGAAAAAAAGAACCGGAAAAAAAAGGTGGTGCAGGTACACCTAAAAAAACTAAAATCAAAAAGAAAAAAAAGGATGAGATGAAATTTCAAATGACTACAAAAGCCGCTGCTACATTAAGAGATGTATCACAAACATCTTTAAAAGGAAGTACACAAACAAGAATACATACTTTAGAAAAAATTTATCTTGGTAAATTTCCTATTATGTTACAATCCGAATTTTGTATATTAAATAATTTACCAAAGCATATACGTCATACATTAGGTGAATGTAGAAACGATTTAGGAGGGTATTTTATTGTAGATGGAAAAGAAAAAACAGTTGTAGCACAAGAAAAGTTTGCTGATAATATGCTTTATATTAAGAAAGTAGACGATGAAAAATATCTTTATTCCGCTGAGATGCGTTGTGTTTCAGAAAATGCTTCAAAACCTGTACGTACCTTTTCTGTGAAAATATGTACACCAACAAATAAATTTACAAACAAACAAATTGTTGTAAAAATACCTAACGTACGTTCACCTGTACCTCTTTTTATTGTTTTTCGTGCATTAGGGATAATTTCCGATAAAGAGATCATTTCTTATTGTCTCTTGGACTTAGAAAAATATGAATCCTTACTTGATCTATTTATCCCGTCAGTTCATGATGCATCAACTATTATGAATCAACAAAATGCATTAGAATATATAGCCCTTTTAACAAAAGGTAAGGGTGTTACACATGCGTTAGAAATATTATCGGATTATTTTTTGCCTCATGTCGGTGAAACAAATTATATAGCAAAAGCATATGCATTAGGTGATATTGTTTATCGATTACTATCTGTTTATACAGGTAATGAGTTACCAACAGATAGAGATAATTTCAAATATAAACGTGTTGAATTAGTCGGATCATTATTGTACGATCTTTTCCGCGAATATTGGACCATTCAATTACGTGCTGTCCATCTTGAATTTGAGAAACGATTGTATTATAATCAAGAATTATATGAAAACAATTTATTTGGATTAATAACACAAAACTACAAAGACGTCTTTAAAGAGCGTGAGTTGGAAAAGGGATTTAAAAAAGCCTTTAAAGGAAACTGGGGTGCCTATGCTCATACAAAACGTATAGGTGTTGTCCAAGATTTAAACCGTCTTTCTTTTAATTCTGCATTAAATCATCTTAGAAAAACAAATCTTCCCTTGGACAGTAGTGTTAAGTTAGTAGGACCACGTGTTTTACATAATTCTCAATGGGGATATATTGATCCAATAGATACTCCAGATGGTGGAAGTATCGGTTTACATAAACATCTTTCAGTATCAACATATATTACTCGTGGTGTCTCAAGAGAACCAATGATTGAATGGCTACGTGAAAAATGGGGTATGAAATTAATCGAAGAACATACTCCTCTTTCATTATCACAAATAACAAAAGTAGTAATCAATGGATTTATGGTGGGTGCAGTCGATGAACCTATTGAATGTATTAAAACATTTCGCTTATATAGACGTAATGCATTAATTCCAATTTATGCAAGTGCTACTTTTGATATACGTTTAAAAACAATTTTCGTATACACTGATGCAGGAAGATTATGTCGTCCTATCTTTTACAAAGATGAACAAAGTGGCGAGATGTCTTATCAATCCAAGAATGTAATGAAAAAATTACGTGATAATGGATTTTCATGGAATGAATTAATTACAGGATTCAATAAAAAACGAGAAGAAGCAATGTTTGAAGCATCTGAAATGAAAATATATAAATTAAACGAGTTATATGAAGGAGTTGATACAGAAACAAATCCTGCTAAGTTAGACCGATTTTTAAAAGATAAAGCTGTTTTAGATTATATTGATAATAGCGAAAGTGAGCATACACTTATTGCCTTGGACACAGATAGCTATGAAAATGCTGATTCAAATAGATATACTCATTGTGAAATACATAACTCTCTTATATTTGGTATGATGAGTAATATGATTATTTTTCCTGAAAATAACCCAGCAACACGTAATTCCTTTTCTTGTGGTCAAAGTAAACAAGCTTGTTCTATGTATCATACTAATTTCCAGGTTCGTATGGATAAGACAGCTGTTTTATTAAATTATGGACAAACACCATTAGTAAAGTCGAGATATTTAACACATATTACGCAAGAAGAAAATCCTTATGGAGAAAATATCATTGTCGCAATCGCATGTTATACTGGTTATAATGTGGAAGATGCAGTTTTAGTAAATGAGGGATCAATAAAACGTGGTCTTTTTAGAACATCATATATTTCATGTTATGAAGCACATGAAGAACATAGTACCACTTCTGATTTTATTAACGAAAAAAAATTTATGAATATTTATGATAATACTCAAATAACTGGTACAAAATTTGGTACAGACTATAGTAAATTAGATAAACATGGTCTAATAAAAGAAGGAACTCTTGTAAATGATGAAACTGCATTAATTGGACTTGTAGAAATTAGTTCACCTGTACCAGGAACAAGTTTAAATACTACTCCTACATATGTGGATAATTCTAAATTTCCAAAGAAAGGACAATTGGGTATTGTCGATAAAGCTTTTATTACTGACGATGAAGACGGTAAACGTATTGCTAAGATTAGAGTGTTAGAACAACGTATTCCTGCAATTGGCGATAAACTTGCATCACGTGCTGGTCAAAAAGGTACGGTTGGATTAGTAGTACCAGAACGAGATATGCCTTTTTCAAAAGACGGTATTCGTCCAGATATTATTGTAAATCCACATGCTATTCCTTCACGTATGACTATTGGACAACTTGTAGAGTGTATTACTGGAAAAGCTTGTGCTATGATGGGTGGATTTGGTGATTGTACAGCATTTAATAATAAAGGGTCCAAGATAGGGGTTTATGGTGAATTATTAACAAAAAACGGATTTCATAGTAATGGTAATGAAGTTTTATACAATGGTATGACGGGTGAACAAATGGAAACAGAAATTTTTATGGGACCAACTTACTACATGCGCTTAAAACATATGGTTAAAGATAAAATTAATTTTAGAAGTACAGGTCCAAGAACAGCATTAACAAAACAACCAGTTAGTGGTCGTGCTAATGATGGTGGTTTACGTATTGGAGAAATGGAACGTGATACAGTTATATCACATGGTATGAACGAATTTTTAACAGAATCTATGATGGAAAGAGCCGATAAATCTTATTTGGCTATATGTAATAAAACTGGTTTAATATCTATTTATAATCCATCAAAAAAATTGTTTATGAGTCCAATGGCTGATGGTCCAGTACAATATACTGGTTCTCTTGAAAATGATAATATGCGCATCGAACATGTTACAAAATATGGTCGTTCATTTAGCATTGTATCTATTCCTTATTCATTTAAACTTTTACTCCAAGAATTACAAACCATGAATATTCAATTAAGAATAATTACAGAAGATAATATTGAACAAATTGAAAATATGTCTTTTTCAGATAATATTAAAAAGGTTACTCAAAATGAATTGATGCAACCCAATGGAATTATACGTGCTATTTTTGATAAATTACAAAAGAAACAAAAAGATCTAAAAACTCCTGATCCTACATTTACACCAGAACCAGTAATTGAATTTAATAAAGACGATAAAGTTTATTATATTAATGATCAAAAATCAAATCGTGAATGGAGGGTAAAAGCGATTATGGATGATGAAAACATTGGTATTATTACACAAGATATGGAAAATATAGAATCAATACCATATAGTAAAATATTAAAGAAAACAGATGATAAAGTTTCAATTGCTGTTAGTAAAGATGAAATTAAACATATATCATTAATTGATGATAGTCCTCCATATGCACCATATAGTCCTCCTTATGCACCAAATACTCCTCCTTATGCACCAAATATTCCTGTTTATGATCCAAATAGTCCTCCATATTCTGCAATATTAGGAAGAACTATGACTGAACAAGAATTTAATGATGCTTATAAATCAACTGTTTATGATCCAAATAGTCCTCCTTATGCACCAAATAGTCCATATTATGATCCAAATAGTCCTCCTTATGCACCAAATAGTCCAGATTATGATCCAAATAGTCCTCCTTATGCACCTGATCGTGATAATATGCAAACAGGTGGTGGTGAAAATAAATATAAACAAGGAGATCGTGTTTGTATGAGAAATTGTAAAGATAATCATCCAAAAAGGCCTTGGGAGATTACACATGTAGGACCTAAGTTTATAACTATTAAAGCAATTGATACTACAGGTTTAAGTGATAACGATAGTGTAAATGTAGTTTCTGGATATGATATTTTCCCAGAATCACAATTACATATTTTTAAACCTGAATTATTTAAACCACCACAACCAAATATGCAAAATATGATTCAACAACAAGATATACAACCAAAACAACCTACTGTTATTATAGCACCAAAATTTTTTAATGGAGATGGAAGTGATAATTCAACATCAGAAATACCTCCTACTGTAGAAACTACAACAGATCAAAATATTATGCAAAATGAACCGTCTATTGTGGTAAAAGATAATATACCAAATACTACTACACAACAAGTTCCTCCAATTGAAACCGCTGCTGATGTTGATTTTTCGAATCTTGTAATCAAAAAAGTTGATAAATAAAATTGAAATAGAAAAAGGATATTAAGATATTATTATATATATTAATATTTAGTAAAATGTCTACCATAAGTTCGCGAATCACAAGTATATATAAATCACGCAAAACATTGCTTGAACAATTACAAAAACAAGGATATGATACTGAAGATTATATCAGTTTTAGTATGAATGAAATAGATGCTATGTTAACTAATTCTCAATTAGATATGTTACTAACACATAAAGAAAAGAAAACAAAGATCTATATTAAGTATTATTTTACTTTAAAACAAACAACCAAGCAAATCAAAAAAGAGGTATTAGATAATATTATTGAAGATTTGTTTTCCATTGACGAAGTATTAACAAAAAAAGATACATTAATGATTATTATTGATGATGAACCAAACGACACTATTTTAACAAAGTTGAGGTATCTATACGATCATGATGGTATATTTGTAGTTATTCACAATATTCAACGATTACAATATAATATTCTTGAGCATACTTTAGTTCCTTATTTACGTGTTTTAGATGAAAGTGAAGAAAAAGAATTTATGAAAATAAAACAAATTCGTGATAAATCACAACTTCCCGAAATATCACGTTTTGATCCACAAGCTTTAGTAAATGTTGTTCGACCAGGAAATATTTGTTTAATCGAAAGAACGAGTATGACTGCTATGAAAACCGATTATTATCGTGTATGTGTTTAATATAATTATACAAATAGTTATTATAGCAAGTATTTGTATATAATGTCGAATATTTCTAATAAACAATACAATTTTGAATTAAGTTACACACCTTATGATTTTTATTACTCTACAAAAAGAAAAGATTTACCAAATGATAATCAATGTAAAGTATTAGAAGAAGAAAAAAAATTAAATGCATTTAAGTGTGATGATGATTCTAATATTGAAAAGTGCTATCAATATGAGTTATGTAAAAATAACAATTTAGTAAATACTATGTACAACCGAAGAAATAACCATTTAACTTCTGGAGAAAGTTATGACGATCTTCATCAAAAATATAATTTCGCAGTACTTAAAACAATCAATCTATCTGTTGGTATTATTGGTACTTTAGTATTTATTTATCATCATTATAATAAATAATCCAATATATATATAATAGATTAATAATTATGTATGTACAATTTACGCCATCACCAGAAACAGCTAGTTTAACAAAATTTAAAGATGTTTTTGAATTACAGAACGCCGTTTCAGATAATTTAAATAAATTTCAGACAAAATATTCTCGTTATATTCGATGTCAAAACGAAGATACGGCAAAAAAAGTTGATCCACCTTGTCAGTTAACAACAGATGATAGTTTTAGTTCATTAAATGATGCTTATGTAGATTTATTTACTTCACTTCATGAATTAGAAGGCGTTTATGATACACAAACTACAATAAATGGTAAAACAGCAGATGTTTATAAAAAAAATGTTGAAGAAATTGAGAATAATCATGAAGAAGTTTTAAAGCTTAGAAAAGATCTAGATAAAAAACTCCAATATATTCAAGAAAACAAAGATATTCGAACTGCTCCTATATATAGAATGTTACATAGCCGTACATTAATAAACACTCTTTTAGTAATATTATTTTTTTATTTAGTATATATTTTAATTTTTGATATTATTAATGGATAATTTAATATAACAATATATATTCATCTAATATAAATATATATTATGGATTCAAATCATTTATTTACATATGATAGATTATCGGATTTTGTTAAAAATTATAAAGAATATGTCGAAAGAATAGAAACAGAAGAAAGTAATCCTGAGACTGAAAATTATAAATATTATCACTTTGAACAAAGTCCAGAAGGTATTACTATGTCTAATGTTGGTAGATTTGGAAGAGATGTATTCTCGAACAGTTCTTCTTGGAAAGAATTACCGTTTAGTAACGGTATTGATGCATGGAGAATGAATTTAGCAAAATTATACAATGATTATAAAATAGAAGAGTTAAATCGAATTGATTCTTCAAGAACAGTTGGTTTAAAATATATTTTAAATAAAACTTCTGAAGGTAAATATGTAAATCCTCGTATATTACCAAATATAGATACAAGTAATTTATCTCATAATGCTACTATACAAAATGCTGATAGTAAAGTAGGTGTTATTGAGGATTTTTCACAATTTAAAAAAATGTTTAGTGAGTTATTACTTGATGTAGAGAACCATTCGAATAGTCAAGATGCTGAATCACAATTAATAAGTATTGACTTTACTGGATTGATTAATGTAAAACAAGGTAACTACAAATTTACAGGAAGTGGTGAAAATTGCAATTATTTTATTTGGATTGGAGATCAAGCAATTTGTGAATATTTATCAACTAATTCAACAATCAATAAAGGTAATAATAGTTATAATGAATATTATCCATTAGAATGTTATGTTCCTATAAGAATACAGTGTTACTTTAGTAATGAAGATAAAGATACAATCGATTTAAAATTTTCAGTTGTCCAAGAAAACATGGTTCAAAATAAAATTTCTAACACAAATGTTACAAAGACCTCATTGTTTAACTGTATTGACCCTCCATTATTATTGTATTGTGCATTTGTTTCAGAAAGTAATAACGACTTTTTAAATGATAATTTTAAATGTTTTGGTATTTTTACAATAAGAGACAATAAAATTGTTGTCGAAAATTATTCACAATTAACATTATTTTATAAGACGTTTAAAGAAAATTTAAACGATGTACTTAATAATAAGTATGATTACAATGAAGATAATCGTTTATCATATGGTGTAATTCCTAATATTAAGACAGAATATACTATTATTAATAAAGAAATAAATTTGTTACCATTTTGTTACTCTATTTATAAAATTAATAGTGATTATAGAATGGGAAAAACATTTCAAATTAAAACAAAAACTGATAATAATGGAACATACACAATGAATCAATTTAATGATAAATTAACAGATTCAATATTAGAATATTCAAACAGTTACCGTGAAAAACCTGGTTATTATCCAAATAAAGATAATCTTGATATACAATATTTTACTAGTGCGCAAGATTTATCTGGAGTAGAATGTAAAACTTTATGTAATGAAAATCCTAATTGTAGATATTATTTTACATACACTTCAAATGAAAAACCAAAATGTATTATTAATTCAGATAATTCATTACCTTACTATAATAGAATTCCTCCTAGTAATTCACAACATCCAGTAGATGAAAATTCTTCATCTGTTTTTTTAAGAAATTATAAATTAGACATTAGTGGAGGTTTAAATTGCGGTACGTTTAGTAATATTAACAGAGACTATGAAGTAAAAAATACAACAAACTTTTCTGATACATTTAAATATTCAAAATATGCAATTGATAAAAAACAAATCGTTACACCAAATAAAATTGGAATATGTGGTGATGTTGAGTATTTAACACATCAAAACGATGCTAAAAAAATATTATATGATAATGCACTTTATTATCGTGATGGTTCATGGAGAGAAAAAGAAGGATTTACTACTGACTCTAATGAAAAAGATAAAAACCAGAAAATTACACATGCTATTTCCGATACAGGAGATGCTATTCGTAAAAATCTCAAATCAGAACGTGGTTATAGTGGTAAAATGGTGAATATTGATGAAAAATATGAAAAACTACAACATAAAATACCAAAATATAATCAATTAAAAAATGAAATGATTGAAAATCCAAAATATGACTTTAAAGGTGATGAATTATTACATTTTCGAACTCACTTACAACCAGATGTACGAAAAAAGAAAATTATGGATAACAATGAATTATATGTGAATTCTCAATTATTATTTGCTTTAGGAACAGTTACAAGTGCAACTCTTATTGTATTTGCTATATTATTAGCAAGAGAATAATTGTTTCTCTTTTTAAAGATTTATATATTTCTAATATATACAATTAGTAATATATAATGTCGAATAAAGAAAAAGATAACAACAAAGGAAAATTTGATTTATCTGGAGTATTTCATGTACAAGATAAATATTTAACAGATTTATCAAATTCATACCCAAATGTAAACAATGCTCCTTTAGTAGCTAATTATGTTTTAGATCTACAAAAAAAAATGAAAAAGACAACAGACAGTTATAAAAAAGCAAATACATCTGCAGATAATGTTTTAACGGAACAAAACAAAATGATCAATATCGTAGACGAAGAACAGAAACGTCTTGAGAAAAAAAAAATGTTAATTGATCAAGCAGATGAAGAAGAAAGACGCAAAGCACTTTTAACAGAATCAAATCGATTACGCAAAGCAGCTTACACAAAAATTTTAATGGTAGGTATTTTTTGCATAGTTATTCATATTATATTATTATTATGTGTAAGATTCTTTTTCGAACCTCCTATTGATCCAGGTGTAAATACACTATTTGTTTTATTGCATATTTTTAATTTTGCTATATGGACTTTAGTTGCTTTTTATATTTATATTAATATTCAATCAAGAAGTCATATCAATTTTAATAAATTAGAATTACCTCCACCAGCTTTATTAGATGGCTCATCTGCACCTGGAGTAGCAGATTATAATAATTTGTTTAAAGATTTAGGTCTTTGTTATTCAGATGGTTGTTGTGGTGAAGATACTGTATGGGATGATAAATCGGGTGTTTGTACAACAAACGCACTATTAAATACACCTGTCGCTAGTGAAGAATCAAATGTTGAATCATTTGTCGTACAAAATTCATTAAATATATGTCCAAAATTTGTTCCTGGAAAAACAAGTCAACAAATAAAAATTGAAAATGAAATGGCTGAAAAGAAAAAAGCTGAAACATATGATCCTGAAACATACGATCCTAAAACAGCTACACGTGAACAACGTAAAATGCATAATAAAGCCGGTGTTAAAAAACAAATACAAAACATATTAGCACCTACAATGGACTCTATAAATAATATATCTTCTGGATTTACACAAACATTAAAAGATTTAGATGATCCTCAAAAACAATTGGATTCAAATGAATTACAATTAGATAGCAGTAGTTTATTAGATCAGGTTTTACCACAAGAAGAACCTCTTGGAAAGTGTTATTTTACAACAATGAAAGATTCTCCTGAAATAAATGGTTGTAAAAAAGCTGATCGTCGTGTTTTTTATCCTGTTAATGAAAACGAATTATTACCTTTAAACAATCAATATGATAATGATGTTTATTATAAAGGATTAAATCATAGCAAAGAATTAACAGATCGTTTTTCAAATTATAAATAAAAAATTTAATCACATAGAATTATATATGTCTGAAACAAAACGTGATTTATATAATTCAGTAAAATGGCAAAATGAAATGATAGATGTTGAAAATGCACGATTACGTGATAAATATTCTACTGATCTTCAACGTGTAAAACATATGCATCAAAATATTATGGGATGGAATGTATTTAATTTTTATCTTTGGTGGATATTTTATATTATTGTAGGTGTAGTGATTTATTTGATTATTAAGGAAAAAATAATCGTATCACCAAAACATAAATGGTATTTAATTGGTTGTTTAGTCGTTTATCCATTTTTGATATCTACATTGGAAGTTATTATTTATAATCTTTATCAATTTTTAATTAGCGTAATCAATGGTGTTCCTTATCCAAAATATTCTAGTAAACCAAAAACAGATTCTGTTTTTAATACATTACCTGCTTTTTATTATTAATAATTAATTATTTATTTATTATATACATAATTAATGAATAAAACATTTGAAGGTTATTTTGATGCAATTAAATCAAAAAAAAGTTATTTATTCAAAATTTTTACTGATATTAAATCGGGTCGCGATATGTTAGGAGGTTGGGAGGTAGAAACTTTACAATTAATAGAAGATTTGAGAGATGACCCTGAATTTGTTAAATTAAATTATAAAAGTTATCTTGACTTACGTGTTTTACATCCCAATTTAAAATTATCCATTTTACCTTTGTTTTTTGAAGAATGGAGTAGTTTAAATAAAAATATATTATCAGGATTATGGAATGAAGAATTGAAGAGATTTTTTATTGAAAACTCATTAATAAAAAAAAACGCAGAAGGTAATTATAGAACTACACCAGAATTATATATATTTTATTTTGGATTTTTAATACGTACTTATATTTTTGAATTTAAATATATTTCAAGTGATGATAAGAAAATTGAAAAAATTGAAGAGGCTATTCAACTTTTTTATGATAAAGCTTTTCCATCTAATTCAAAACCTACAATATCCAAAAAACCTACAACTGTATCAAAACCTCTAACACCTAAAAAAAATGAAAAATATAAAGGGTTTACACCAAAAGAACCATTATCAAAATCAGATATTGATACTACAATTAAACTAGATTCGATAAGTATTAAGTATTTATTTTTAAATTTATTTACATTAGATCCTATTCATGACTTTCAAGAAGGTGCAACTAGAATAAAAGACCATACAGATATCGTAAAAGATTTAAATGAATTAATACGTTTATTAAGATTGAAAACATCATCTGGTAGTAAATCAGGAACTAAACGACGTAATGATAGTTATGATGATGGTTTTATGAACAAAAGAGGAGGTGGTGTAACAGACTTAGTTAAAATGACTTCATATGAATTAACAATGTATTCAATACGAATGGTTGATAATTTTGTTGAAAATTTCACAAATTTTGTTTTTAGTGATAGTCTTTTAAATGTATTAGATATAATGCAGACTGTTAATAGAAAAAAAGAATTAGGTGTGTATAATTTACAAGAACTTATTATTCAACCGGCAATGAATAAATTAGAAAATTCAGAATACTCCTATATTGAAGTAGTCAAAGATAAATATATACCAAAAATAAAACCACTACTTGAAAAGGCCATTTTACAAGATGATTTAACTACAGAAATAAAAAAAGCAGAGTTAGAAATAAAGCAAGATCTATATCAATTAGTATTAACTAAAAATAATCCGGTTCTATTTGATGTTAATAAAATAATTCAAGATATAAATACACTTTCACCAAATAATCAAATTGTAATCACGGAAGCAGAAAAAAACAATCCTAATGCATTAAAAACAAAAATAGAATCATTAAAAAGAAAAATTTTACGACAATTTCATCCAGACAAAACTAAGTCAGATACTGCAGACCAATTTAATGATATAAATACCAATTTACTTGAAATTATACGGTGTATACAAGATCCAAATTGTCTTTCTACAATAAAAGGTGGACAAAATGGAGGAGTTAACCCAAAAGATCAAAAAGAATTCTTAAGGGAAATGTTAGCACATAACATTTTGTATTTTTTGAGATATATTAATGTTATCGAAGAAGAAAATGATGATGGTGATATTAGTGTAAAATTCGAACCAGTTACCGAAAGTATGTCTATAGAAAAAAAAAATAAGTATTATTTATATAATACACAATTATTTTTAATAGTAATCAATTATAAAAATATTATTTTTAAAACTACAAAAACTGAGTTAAAAGATGAACTATTATCAGAATTGCTAGATTTAGATTCATTATTTGGACCTTTTGTTGAAAAAAATAACATTATTATTGATCCAGGTAATATCGAAGAGAGTATTTACAATATGATTACAAAAATAGTAAAACAAAATGATGAAGAAGATGATATGGATGTAGAAGATGATGAAGATGATAGTAATATTTTATTACATGGTACAAATAATAAAAATATTCAAGCAAGTGAAATAATAAACAAGTTAATGAAAAATAGAGATATTAATCAAAATAGATTTGTTGTTAATAATGCAGCAAAAGCTACAGATAAAATATATGGAGCTTGGTTAAAAGAACAAACATTTTGTCCTATTCCATCAATATTAGATGGAATGGCTTTGTGTAAATTTAAACAAGATGAAACAGAAACTGTTATAGGAGACTATCTACATGATTCAAAACTGCAAGTAAAAGGAGGTGACTTGTATTATATAGTAGATTTACAATTACAAGAAAATGAAGTAGATGTTTTATTAACAATGCAATTTGGTAAAGAAGGAAAAAAAGATGTAGGATTTCAAGAATATATGGATTTAACTTCAGGAAAAGAAGATACAAGATTAAATGCAGCGAATTCTTTAAGAGAATTAATTGATTATATGTTAAAAAAATATAATGTACTACAAAATAAAATTAATACTAGATCTAAATATACCGATGTTTACAGAGATTTTTTTGAAGAATTAGGTGATGGATTAATTCGTCGTTTATTAATAAAAAGTATCGGAGATTGGAGTCAAGAAATGTATACTGTTTCAAAAAAATCTGGAATAACTGGACATTCAGTAGAAAAAATAAGTCCAAGTAGAACAAACTCCCAAAATAACCAACTTCTAATTGGAATTACAGAAGACCGACTATCTGCTTGTAGAATGATATTTTTACAAAAATTTGGTAAAAATACTAATGGACTAAGTATTGCGGGTGCATACAGTACAAACTATAAATTTTTATATGGTAAGGTCGATATATTATCATTATTACTACAAAGAGCATATGGTGGTAAAAAAACACGAAAAAAACGTAGTTATAATAAAAAATCTAGATCAAAACGTAAGAAATAAACGTAACGAACGTTTATTTTATTTTTGTTTGATTTAATATGTTTTCTTCATTGTTCGTCTTTTTATTTTTCGTTTTAATAATTTTAGTTTATCAATATCTATAACTAACTTTAATTTACTTTCTATCTCATTTTTGCAACTTTTACAAATTGCGAACACACTGTCTCCATGATGTGGAAATAGAATACAGCATGTAGAGTTTGTACAAACTGCATTCGCACATTTATCACAACATACTATTTGTCGTTTTTCATCACATTCATTGCAATTATCCATTTCAGTCAAATTACTAATACTCCGTGTGATTTCTAAATTTTCGTCATTCATATTCATAGTGTACACTTGTTTACAATAAAATAAACGATAAAAAACCTATCAATTTTATAGTGTTACATTTTTTTACAAATTTCTTTTAAAAAAGATTTATCGTCTTGTTGATTATTTAAATAAATATTCATTATTTTTGCCGGAGTATATTTATAATCTGGTAATTTTTTAATCATAGTTTTTGGTATATTTTTCTCGTATAAGTGTTTGTAAATCTGTTGTATAGATTGTTTCGATAAATAAGACATTTCTAACTTTATATCTATTCTTCCTGGCCGAGTTAATGCTGGATCTAATTTATCATAATGATTACTTGTAATAATCATTATTCGACCATAATGTTCTTGTATTCCATCCCATATATTTAAAACATCATCAAGTGTAATAGGATCACTCGGAGATGATGATATTTTTACAGACGTTTTTTCACCATCCTCTCCTTTTTCTGAATTCTCTAATATTGTTTGTAACATTTTCTTTGTATCGTCTTCTTTTGCTTCTTTTGCAATTTGTTTTTCTCTTTTTAATACAATATCACCTAAGCAATCAATATCTTCAATAACAATGATTTTTTTATCATAAGTAATTGATTCTGATACATTTTTACGATTGTATGTAGTTTCATAAAAAAATTGATAGAGCTGTTTTCGGGACTTAAATAATTTCATAGATAGATTAATAATATGTCTATTTGTATATTGTGCAATAGCTTTTATAATTGAAGTTTTTCCAGTACCAGGTTCTCCAGATAATCCAATACCTAATGTATAAGGAATTCCTTTCTCATGATACCATTCTTTATTATTTAAAAAAAAATTTATTTTTTTTAACAAACATTCTTTTTCATTAAAGAATAAATTATCAAATGTTCGTGTTGTAGAAAATTCTGACTCATACCACGAGTCGTAATAATCTTCATTATCAATATGTTTAATACTGTAAATAAACTGTTTTTTTTCACGTTCTGTTTTAATTTTTTCAACATATTTATGTGTAATATCATTTAAAAATACTTTAATTTTTTCAATAGGTGTCGTATAAGAAAACAATTCAATTGTAATCATATTACTATCTATTGTACCGCCCCCTTTTTTTTCTTGTGTATCGATTTTTAAATTCGTTTTACCATATAATTTTAAGCTTTTATCAATTAAAAATTTTTTATTTTGCGATACATAATAAAATGTTTTTTGTTCTTTATCAATTCGAGAACTAGATTTATTATTTAATTCTGTAATTTCTAATATATCCGTATATTCATGAGAATTAATAATATATTCCCAGAGTGCTGAAAACGTATTTGTAAATGATTCAACAATATTTGCTTCTCCTGAATACTGACATACACTCCTTATACGTTCTCCCTTTAAACATATTGTATAACGTTTATTAAAAACATTATTATAATCAATTTCTTGAAGTGATTCAATTAAAGTTGTTAAACTAAAATTTTCTATTCGCGAGAGCAGTTGTGTTATTAAGCTCATTACAAAAGGAATTATAAAAAATTGTAATATATGTTCATAATCCATTACGTTTAACACCGAATATATTTTTAAGTTTTTTCATTTTTTATTTTATTAAATAATAAAGTTAAACCACTTAATAAAATACCTCTTTACATTATAAGTAGTAATGTATCTACAATCATTTTTTCTTTGCGCACTCGCACTACCTGTTATAAACGCCAATTTTTTTGATGGTCGTTTCGAAGAATGGCTACAGAAATTTTCAGTACATGTTTCTGACGATGCACACCGTGAACACCTATTTTCTAATTGGTTAGAAAATGATAAGTATATTACAGAAATGAATGGACGTAATTTATCCTACACACTCGGTCATAATCATTTTTCTGGTATGAACGACGAAGAATTTAGCAAGTATATTAATCTTAATAACGGATATTTAGGAAAAATAGATAGAGAAAAGATTAAACATACCATCGATGAAGTGAAATGTTTAAATGAATGTGTTAAAAATTATAATAGTGAACATAAATTAGATACTCTTTCTTGTGTAAAAGAATGTTTATCTCAAGATACCATTTTAACTTCAACTCCCAGTTCTATCAATTGGGTAGAAAAAGGTGCAGTTACACCAGTAAAAGATCAAGGTCAATGTGGTTCTTGTTGGAGTTTCTCAACTACAGGTGCTCTCGAAGGAGCTTATTATATTGCACATGGTAAACTTCTTTCTTTTTCTGAACAACAATTAGTTTCTTGTGATAACTTGAGAAATGGTGGAAGAGACCATGGATGCAATGGTGGATTAATGGACAATGCTTTTTCATGGATTCAAAAAAATGATGGATTATGTCTTGAAGAAGATTATCCATATACATCTGGAACAACAAAAAGTGCAGGAAACTGCGAAACTACATGTTCTGTTGTATCTGATAGTGATATTCAAAGTTATCATGATGTAGATGCTAATTCAGATAGTGCTATGATGAGTGCATTATCTCAACAACCTGTTTCTATTGCTATTCAAGCAGATCAAAAAGATTTCCAATTATATCAGTCTGGTGTTTTTACTGGTTCATGTGGTACACAACTTGATCACGGTGTATTGGCTGTTGGATATGGTAGTGAAAATGGCGAAGACTATTACCTTATTAAAAATTCCTGGAGTGAGGAATGGGGTGATGGTGGATATATCAAATTAGGACGTGGATCTCAATATAATAATGGTGCAGGACAATGTGGTATGCTAATGCAAGCAAGTTATCCAACTGTATAAATATGTATATTTATATATATAATGAAATCCCCAAAAATATTAAATAAAAAAGAACTCGATAAACGTAAAGCTGAAGTATATAAAATGATAAAACATCAAGAATTAAATGATCGTGATGAAAAAAGGTTAAAAATTCAAGCAAAACGCGAAGTAAAATTATTACATGAGCAATTTAAAAAAAATAATAATATAAAAGAAGAACCTTTATATGATCCAAAAGTATTATTCAACGAATTAATAGATTTTGTTAACGATAAAAATGTTTAATAAATTTCGTATTTATAAACAACGCTTTGTTTGTCCCATGTTTGACTAACTTTTATTTCATGTTTTAAATGTTGTATTGAAAGGTAAATGTCTTTACTTGAAAATACAATTGTACCGGTAGTTATTTCTTGATCTAATTTTTCTCCAATTCGTCTATTAATCTTATCACTAAAACATAAATTACTTATATAAATAATATCTGCATTTCGTAAAGAAACATTAAATAAATCATCTTGAATAAATTGTATTTTGTCTTTCAATCGTTTATTTTTTCGCAATTGTTGATTTGCTATTTCTGTACGTTCTTCTGAAAACTCCACACCAATACATTTTTTTAAATGTGAAAATCGTTTACATGCATTTAAAATAACATTTCCTATACCACTACCTAAATCATAAAAAATTTTATTATTTGTATTAATATTTTTCAAAATCGTATCAACACCACTTATTGTTAATTCACCATAAGTTGAATCAAAACCATTTTTTTGAAAACGTATATTTTCTTCTTTATTTATTTTGTATCCTAGTTTCATTTGATAATATAATCATATTATGTTTATATTATTAACTTATTATACAAATATCACATACGCTATGTACTTCAATTGGATAATAATAATCACCTTTATTATTAAACCATACCTTTGCTTCACATAGTTTTACCTTTTTACCATCAAGGTCATAAACTAAGCAATTTTTCCCCCTTTCTTTTATATCACGTTGCCTTTCTTGTGATATAAACATCGCCTGTTGTACTATATATAATTTTTTCTATATATATTATATAATAAATTTAACATTATTATACTTAAAACAATATGTATAAAAAAATATAGAAAATATTTTATCTAATATATAAATGATGTCGTTACCATATGAAATAGAAAAACATATTTTAGAATTCATACCAGATTGTTACTGTAAATTTTGTAATAAAAAATTATCTAAAATTAATAATAATTTTTGTAATAAATTATGTTTAATACGATTAAATGATTGTATATGGGGAGATTACATGTATATACGCAATAGTATTATGATTATAACACTTTGTTATAGCCCATTAGTATTATCGCCTTCAGTTAGTGATAATGAATATATTACAGAGAAAAAGTATATTTGGTATTGTGGTATTATATCATTTATTTTTTTAACACTCTATACAGAACAATATTTTTTTTACAGAGCTTTTTTAGTATTTCAATATAAATAAAAAATATTCTAAATAATATATTTTTTATTTATTTAAACAGCAGACAATTCTTCAAATACAATATTATCAGCTTCGTCTTCCTCTTGTTCATCAGTAACTTCTGCGAAATCACTTTCATCATATAATTTAATTTTTACATTCTTCCAAATACCATTTTTGTTTTTACCAAATTTTCTATCCATATAATCATGAATCTCTTTTGGTTTTGGATTCTTTGTACCAACATTTGTAATAAACCATTGTTTAAATTCGTTTGATAATTCACCTTTACGAATACTGTAACCATCGGCGCGTACAACTTTATCTGTAATAAATTCTGATAGATAATCTTGACGTTCTCTATAAGCCAAACTTGCCTGTTGTACAATACTACAGTCATTAACTTTTCCTTGATTTTTATATGCGATGTCTGTAAGAATAGCAAGCATTGTCTCACACCAAACAGGATATTTTTCCATAAGATTTGGATCTACTTGATATTGATAACGACATTCATCATCATCGTTTACAGGATTTTCTGTGAATTTTGCTACAAATGGTACTACTTTTAATCTTCTCCATGTACCATCATCTTGAGTTCTTACAGTCATATGTGTATTACAACATACAATCAATGCACATTGAGGTGTAAATACAATTGATTTAGTCATATAAGGAGCACGTGCGGTAATCGGTTCAATACCTGATACCAATTCTTTCATAGGTCCCTCATGAATAACATCAGTAGATTCGGGTTCTTGCATAACTACATAACGAGCACCTTTTAAAGCTACAATTTCTGGTGCTAATCCGCCAACCTTACCTCTTCCTTGTGTAATAATGGAAATAGGAGCCATTGCTTTATAAGTACCTAATACTTTTTGCATTAAATCGGTCAATGCAGATTTTCCATTTCTACCACGTCCAATATAGTTGTAAAGAGATTGATTTAACGAGGGTTTTCCAATCAAGACAGAAGCCAAATGATTCCACATATATTCTCTTAATTCTTCTTCTGGGAATAGTTTTTCCATAAAATCATGAATTTCTCCAATAACATTTTTATGTCTAGAAGATGTTAGAGGATAGTAATTAATATCTGTGCATTTTGTTAAATAATCTTCAGGATATCCTTTTCGAAAACATTTATTTTTAAAATCAATAACACCGTTTTTACAACATAATAGATAAGGATCGCTATCAAGACGGTCGTAAAATTCATCATCATAAAATAGATCTTTTGCTTCTTTCATAATATTTGTTTTATCACCAGTTTGTCCTAATCGTAAAATAATCTTCATAGCAGTATCTATCTTTGCCTTAATGGATTTGTATTTTTCATCTTCAGGATCTAGTGAAACCAAATAATTTTGTAATTCTACTACTCTTGATTTATATAATTCTCTGAGATCTGTTGAAATTGCTTTTCTAAGTGTTGTACCACTATCAATTTCATACCAACGATGACGCTTATATCTCCACCAATGTCCATTTTTAACATCTGAACAAATATATTCATCTTTAAACATTTGGTGTAATACTACCGCGATATCATAATCTCCTGCACCTTTTGTACTATTGGTTGGATTGGCTATAGAAGAAGCAGTCATGCTATTAATAGTATTATCTACGTAAAATCCAATAGTATTTTCACGTACAGCTTTGGCTCCATCTGGATTATCATTTTTTGCCCAATAAATAACCGATCTTTTTGAAACACCAGAATCACGTTTGATATCAAAATTATTCCATTGTTCACATAAATCAGGTATACTATCATAATCAAATGTACTGGATTTTGCACTAAATGCTATCCAGACAATAAGTAAACGATTAGAAGTATTTTTCAAAGCCCATCCAACACGAACCCATTTCGCATAAGAACCAGCACCATAATATGACTCCGGTAAAATATTTGTATATTCATATAGTTCTTTCAATGGATAATCATGCATTGGAAGTGTTTCAAGAAATCTTTGTAAATACATATCAAGATCTTCGGCATTTTTAATAGTAGATATAATACCCGATCCAGATCCTTCTTCTATAGTCATATATGTTTTTTCAATATTACTTGATTTAACACGTTGTAATGTAGGACCTTCTGGTATTTCAGCCGTTTCTATTAGATTCGCAAAATCACTTTTATAAAAGTAATGTTGACTATCTTTGGAACGAGCAAGTAATTGTGAAAATTTTTCACTTGTTAAATATTCCTCTACGTTTCCTCTATTATTAATCAATTCACCATCGTCTGTATCAACACTAATATTATAAACTTGTGTTAATTTATATGGTTCATGATGTGGTTTACGTGAACCATACATCTGCCAATTAGTATATCCTTCGGAAATTCCATGATCTAATACTTCATCCCATGTATTTACAATTGGAAATTCACCCCAACATTCACCGATTTTTTCTAATATTCTTTTACGTAATATCAACTGTCCAGCATGTTCCATTTGTAAACCAATTTTCATGTGAATTCCATCTTTTGTAATATTTTTATCTTTTACTCTATTTACATCATCTTTTTCAAAGATAAATATTTGAAATGCTGCATCATCGTCAAATTGATAAATTTTTGGTAATTCAGCTAAATATAAATCGACCAAATCGTCAAGATGATCTCTTGTGTATACACGTTCTGGAATATTAAACGCAAAATGAAGATCTATATCAATCATAATTGATGCAGAATTATCATGAAATTGAGTTTCTGTAAGATATTCTTTTTTATTTTTTTTTATGATATCTTGAAAATATAAATTATGAAATGTATCTAATTTATCATCTGGAATATAATAAGATCCACCATATATATTTGCTTCTTTATCTCCTATTCTAGTATGTGTTATTCCATTTAAATGAATATTTTTATCATATTTATGGTCTTGTAGAAAATCAAATAATTTTTTGTATGTTTTTTCTTGAATTTTTGTATTTTTTGGATTTCCGTCTATTTCCATTTTTATAAATATAAGATACTCCTATATTTATTTCCTTTTGATAAATCAATTTTATGGTTTGATTTGGTTACAATCTATATACTATTATATTTTATTTATACTTATTTAACGAATATTAAAATAGCATGTTAAATAAAATTGAAACAACATAAAAAATATTTTACAGACAATATACTACACAATAAATATGGGAATTATTACATCAATTTGCAATAATAACACTTCAAATGTATCTACATTGGAATCTAATCCAATTTCAAAAACTAATAAAGAAGAAAATTCTACTTTTGACGTTAATGAAGGTGCAGGAAAATCATTAGGTAAACTATATGATAATATGGATGAAAACAATAAAAAAGCAGCAGATGTTTTGGTTTCACAAGGTACAGAAAAAGCAATAGACTTTATGTTTAAACATCCAGAAACAGGAGAAAGGATGGATTATGCTACAATGCGATCTTATTATGGGTAATAAAATAAAATTGAAGTAAAAAGATATAGAATTTTATATCTATACAAGTTATATTAATTATTAACAATGAAATTTTGCATTAAATGTGATAATATGTATTATATTGGGATCAATGAAAAAAATCCTAATTCATTAAATCATTATTGCCGTAATTGTGGATATGTAGATAATACAAATATTGACGAAAACTCCTGTATTTTAACAAATAATATTAAAAAAGGAGAACAAAAATATAATCATATTATTAATGAATATACAAAGTTAGATCCTACATTACCTCGTGTTTACAATATAAAATGTCCAAATGTAAATTGCGAAACAAACATAGAAAGTGATAAAAAAACTGAAATTATTTATATTCGTTATGACGAAGATAATTTAAAATATCTTTATCTTTGTCCTTCATGTGATACTACATGGAAAACAAACGACAGTAACTAATTTTATAAAAAAATAGTATGTTGTATTTTTTATAAAATTGATTTATTCTTTATGAAATGATTTAGAAATATCTAGCGAATATATAATCATTTAACATATGGATCCTAGTGACGATGAAATTTCAGTATCATCTCTTGTTTCAAATGAAGAACAAGAGAATGTAGAAGGAGGAGTTAATGAAGCAACAATAGAAAGTGACGATGATAGCTTTGTTCCTCCACCACCGCCCCCAGAAGAAGATGATGATAATGAAAGTATTGAATCTTTACAAGAAAACGATGAAGAAGATATTGAAGACGATAAATCAAGTGTCGCACCTATAGATTATAGTAGTGAATATAATGAAGATGATAGCGACGATAGCGATGATGATGATGATTACTTGAAAAAATTAGATGAATTAAATAAAAAAAATATTATTCAAGAATTTCATCCAGAATTATTACAACATAATCATTTTGAAATAGAATCATTGACGCGTATTGTTCGTAATGAACAAGGTACAATAATAGATCCACTACATAAAACATTACCTTTTATTACAAAATATGAGAAAGCAAGAATATTAGGTGAAAGAGCAAAACAAATTAATATGGGCGCAAAACCATTAATTGAAATTGGTCAAGAAATAATTGATGGATATATTATTGCAGAAATGGAATACAAAGAAAAAAAAATTCCGTTTATAATTAAACGACCAATGCCTAATGGTGGTTGTGAATATTGGAAATTTAAAGATCTTGAAACAATATAAAAAATAAAAATAGTATAAAATTGAATGTTTTTTATACTATTACTAACCTTTATACAAAGCAAATTATGGATAGAACAATCGATATTTTCATACCATTTATAGATAGCAACATTTCAAAGAAATGCGTTGAAAAAATTTTACTTGACCAAAATTTTGGTCAAATTATGGATATTAAAATGAACGATAAAAAAATAAATCAAAATGGAAAATTAAAATCAGCTCATCATAAATACGCATTTATAAAAATATTTATATTTAACACTCTTCCTGGTAATAATATGTTAAATAATTTAAAAGAAGGTAAAACCACACATATTATATACAACGATGTTAAAAATACTATTAACCTAGATATTAAGCCCTATTTAAGTCTTAATGAAAGAAGTCAAAAAGGGTTTGAATTACATGTTAAAAATTTTAAACAATCGTTTTACGATAATATATTAGAAAAACGTGAATGTGAAAATGACTATAATGAACTTGAAAAAGAACTAAATCAATATTACACTGGAGAATTACAATAATCGAATTATAGTGGAAAATATTATTAATATTATTATAATGTAAAACCAATAATCAACACAGTGACCTATAAAAGCAACGACATTGTTATAGTCCATACGTTCAATTGCTTTTTTTATAAAATAATACAAAAAATACATAATAATAAAAGAAGCAATAAAATCACTAAATGGACCACTTATGTTCAATGAAAACATTTGTTGTAATCTCCTTTGTGTATTACCTAACCCATGTCTTGCTATTTTAATATTTCTTGAAACATTTGATCCTAATTCTTTTACAGAATTTAAATTAGCAATTGGACTAAAAAATGTTTTTACTTTTGATGTTAAATTTGTTTCAGACATTTATATTATAATTCTATAAAATGTCTCGAGGATTTTATTATCCAAATTGAAATATTTTTATTGTTAATAATTTGATGATAATAAATACTATCATTGTTTTCTGATAATTTTAATATTTCTACAGCATCATCATCTTCGGTTTCATCCTCGTCTTCGGTTTCATCTTCGTCTTCGGTTTCATCATCATCTTCGGTTTCATCATCATCTTCGGTTTCATCATTATCTTCGGTTTCATCATTATCTTCGGTTTCACTTTTTTCATTGGAAAAATATTCGACCATATTTGGTATCACTTTTCCTAATGTTAAACCTTCTTCTATTGTATTTGAACCTAATGTACTAAATGTATATAGAGGATTTTCAATAAAAACAGCAAATCTCTTTAAAGACAATACATTTTCATCTTTTATAGGAATAGACGTAAAAAGTGTTCCTACATTAGAAAAAATATTTTCATCAGATGGTTTATCAATTAATGAAATATAGTCATCATCATCATTGTATTCATTTTGCATTATATTGTCTTGAAATATGCATTTATATAATGTAAATGGTGTTCTAACTAATTTATTATGATTATCTTTAATATTTAATAAGTTATGATTCTCGATAAATAGATTATTTACTGATTTACTTACATTGTAGTCAAATACTTTTTGAGCATTTATGATATCAAATATAGTACTAGGTATTAATGTATCTTTTTTATCAAAATAAATAATATTAAATATCACATATATTACATTCTTGTTGTTTTTTTCTTGTACAAATCCTTTGTAAGATAAATCAAAGTCAAATTCTTTTTTTGTATCAGGTGTAGCGTATTTAAAAAGAGCCTTTGAGCATTCATTTTGAAAGTAAACATCTTTAGCAGTTAATTCATTTTCTGATGAAATAATATTATTAGCACATTGAAATTCAAAACTAGGAAATTGTAATTCATTATCTTGTTTTATTAAATAATATTGTAAAAAAGGATATAACCCTTCGTTATTTATTTGATACGGACATACATATACAGTAAAACGTTCTAATATATCAGTTTTATTATCACAAATATCAAATATTGTACTTAATTCTTTATCAGAATCTAAATAAAAGTAATTATCTTGTGATAATGTTTTTTCTAAACTAGTATCAGATACTTCACTATCAATACTTATATCATCATCTAAATCAATATCATATTTTTTTTGCTTTACTTTAATTAAATCAGATTTTTCATCAAAAAATTCTTCAGTTATTTGTTTAATTAAATATTGTGATTGAATATAATGTTCAGACATTTCTACCTATAAATAATATATAGTTTTTTATATTAAAATTATAATATAAAAAAAGAATGTTATTATATATATGTTAATTAATCTTTTTTTACATAATCCTATTAAGTATAAAGATATCGAAAAATATCAATATGGTACTTTATTTTGTATATCAATATATAGTTTGTATACAATAAAATATGCTGATGATTATAAATTTTTAAGCGATATCATGTTGTGGTTTTTATCTTGTGAAACATTTTTTATCCCATATTATCGATTAGATACTATTATACATCACTTATTAGGAATAGGATTTATTTATTATCCTCGTATTTACTCTATTCCGTTAAAACAAATAACTCCTCATTTTATAACATTTACAAGTGTTGAAACAAGTAGTATTTTTCTATCAACAAGTTATTTTTTAAAAGAAAAGATTAAAAAGCATAAAGAAAATAAAATTTACCAATATTCATTCGCAGTAAGCAATATATTATTATTATCTACTTTTTTAAAATTCCGTATATATGATTTTATATCAAAAATAATATTTAATAAAGATTTTTATAATGATATGATTATTAAAAATACAAATAGTCATATATATTTATATAGTACAACTGCTTCGTTTTTTTTATTAAATAGTTATTGGTTTGGAAAAATGCTTGCTGTAGCATATAAAATGATACAATAAATATTAAATTATAAACAACTGTTTTATAATATTGTATTGATTTTTAAAATTAAAATGCAATTGATTATCTTTTTCATATAATTGAAGAAAATAATTATCGCTATTATCATAAAAGTCACTATGAAACTGATTACAATACTCATCTTTACGGTTTTCACTAGAACTCCCAATAATAAATTGATGAAATGTATAATCCTGTGAAATAAACCGTTTAATATACTGAATATTATGTTCATGTCCACTTATATATGCATCAATTTTATATTTTTCAAATATTGGTATCAATGTTTTATATATAGGATTTAAATCATTATGATAGTACCCATTTGAAATAATAGGATAATGTCCAAAAACAATTCGTCTTTTCCATTTTTCACTTTTTTCTAATTCAGAAGTAAACCAATCTAATTGTTCTTTCTTTAAATCATTTATCGATTTACCATGAATTGAAGTTATCATTTTATCTGTAATATAACAATGACCTTTATATAAAGGTGTTGTATCTAAAAAATATAAATCAAAATTTTGAAAAGATCGTTTAAAATAAAACTGATTATTTTCAAAACGTCGAGAATGTAATTGTAAAATTGGATTACCCATATAATCATGATTTCCCATAATAGCATTTACACGTTTATATGGTATATCGCGTAATGCGATTTCATAATTTTCCCATTGTGTATCTTGTTTACTTTTTATTCCTTCTGGATAAAAATTATCTCCTAATAAAACCACGCGATGATCATTTAAACTTACATCAACACGGAAATTATCGATTAACTTTATTAGTGGACGTCCAAAAAATCCAATATCACCTAATATATATATCGATTGCATGATTGGAAAAAATCGCATTTATTTATATATATAATTTTTAATTTAAATATATATTTTTATAATATATATATAATGAAAATCGTACTTTATTTAGTTTTATCTCTTGTTGGTGCTTTAAACATCAATCCCAATATTTTACCTTCAATCAAAAAGTTAGACTTGTTTAAAAACAATAGAGAAGATTTATTAAAAGGTAATGATCAACGCGATATAGATGATAATGAACCTACAATTGAGTATTTGCTCTATATACATGATAGAAATCGTCTTTATACACGTTTATCTAATCCATATATATCATTCACTGAAAAAGAACAATTATCAAGACAAATTTTAAATGAAAATGGTACAATGGGTATATCAATAGAAAGTGGAGGACTATTAGATGACTGGAACTTTGAGATACTTTAAATATAATATTATTTTTGATTGTCTAAAATTTCTTCTAACCAAGGATTTTTTTTCAAGTTTTGATAATATAAATCAATATCATGATCACTAATATTATTTAATTTATTTAAAGCGGTCGAAATAAATTTGCAATGCAATTTGTCTTGATTTTTTGGAAATATTTAAATTGTTTTTCTCGACATATCTTAAAAATCTTCCATAAGAATTGATTAGCGGCCTTGTTTTACCATAAAAGAAAAAAGAATCACATGAAATACTTTTACGCATATATAGATATAATTAAAAAAAATTATGGGTAAACTGTATTATTATCTAAATCATATTTAATTTCTAATTTTTCTTCTAATTGATTTTCATTTACTGTAGTAAAATCTATAAGTAACTCTGATAATTTATCTAACGATTTTCGATTTCCTTCTATTATTTTTAAAGCCATTTTTAACGCATTATCGATTAATTTTTCAATTTCTTTATCGATTCTTTCTTTTGAATAATCAGACAATTTATTATTATAATGATCATCGTTATCATAAATACCGATATTTTCACCTAAACCATATTTTGTTACAAATCCTCTTGCTAGACGATTTGCTTGTTTCAAATCATTTGACGCACCAGTTGTTACATCCAAATCAAAATGATCTTTAAATATTACCGATTCGTCATATTTATACAACTTATTATTTTTTTCTTTATGTAATATGATTTCAGCTGCTCTTCCACCCAGTGAAATAATAATATTTGCTAACATATATCTCTTTGTAGGAAACTGAACAAACTCTTCTTTTGGTGTAAAAAGAGTATAACCACCTGCACCTGTATTATTCGCATTAATTGTAACTCTACGCACGTCAAAAATATGTTTAAAATACAAAGCTGCTAAAGTATGACCAGCTTCATGATACGCAACCATTTTGATATTATCTTTTGGTCGATTATCTTCTTTTTTAGGTAATCCAATTGTATTTTTCTCAAAAGCATCTATAAAGCATTTTTCAGTAATATGTGGTAATTTATATCGTACTGATAAAATTGCTGCTTCATTTGCTAAATTCGCAAGTTCTGCTCCTGAAAATCCTGTTGTTAATTCATATACACTATCTAAATTACAATTTTTCGCTAAAGTTTTATTTTCTAAATGTACATTTAATATTTGTTTTCTTCCTTTTCGATCAGGAAGACCAACTGTAACTTTTCGGTCAAATCTACCATTTCTTGTTAAGGCAGGATCTAAAATTTCAGATCTATTTGTAGCAGCTAAAACAATAATACCGTCTTTTGTTTGAAACCCATCCATTAGTGTTAATAATTGATTTAATGTTTGATCTCTTTCATCATTACGTCCGTGTCCATTTGAACGTGCAGCTCCAATAGCATCAATTTCATCAATAAATACAATACATGGTTTGTGATCTTGCGCAGTTTCAAATAATTTTCTCACACGACTAGCTCCAACACCAACATACATTTCAATAAATTCAGAACCATTAGCGTAAACAAAGTTAACATCTGCTTCAGTAGCAGTTGCCTTGGCTAATAATGTTTTACCTGTACCTGGTGGTCCTTCTAATAAAACCCCTGCTGGTATTTTCGCACCTGCATCTTCAAATGCTTCTGGATTTTTTAAAAACTCTACCACTTCTTGTAATTCTTCTTTGGCTTCATCGCAACCAGCTACATCATCAAATGTTTTAGAATTACTATTATCATTTTTACTCTCTTTACTTATAAAATTTTCTTTACTATCTATCTTATGTATATGGTATAAAATATATAAAATGCGCATTACCCCACGTAAAAGTATAAAATACCATAAATAAAGAAATATCTTAGAAAATAAATAAACAATCCATGATAGAAAAAAATTAGGTTCCGGGTAATATTTTTCTATAACAAAAGTCTTATTATGTTCTTTTAATAAATTCAATATATCATCGGCAAACGATGGTACAATATTCATATGATGTATATTCGTTTTAGAAGCATATTTTTTAAAATTATCATCAACAAACACTATTTTATCTGAATTACTATACATTACAGCACAATTAATATTATCTATATTTTTCATAATATCTCCATAATTCCAATCTACACCAGTTATTGGTTTTTCAAATGTATATAATTGATCACTTAAAAAATTTACACAGTCTATAGGTGGATTACTTGATTTTTCTACTTGAGATGTATCAGTATTAAACCAAGTATGGGCTGGATTTATCAATAAAAAGGGTAACAAGTAAATTAAATACATATAACTTGTCATATGATAATATAATAGCTTTATATTATAATTTTTATTACAAAATTTAGGAGCAGAGTAAAATTATATAATTATATTATAGTATATAATATATGAGTTCAAATTCAGGATCAGGAATTACTAGCATATTACCGCAAAATATTTTTAGTACTGTGAATAATTTTATAACAAATAATAAAACATTGGATTTTCTTATGAATCGTGGTAGTTACGATATACCATATGGATTTATGGGAATTGCTACCATTGCTGCTGGTACTTTTACATATGTCACTTATACAGATTATGCGAATGAGATATCTAGTGGTATTTCTGAAACATTAGACACCGTCCAATCAAGTGAATTATTTATACCTTCTACCGAAAAAACAGACGAAGAACCTCTTTTTCCAACAGTAGATGAACCACAGCAAGATGAAATTGTAAATGACGACATTATTTTAGAAGAAGACTCTTCAAATAAAGAACCTGATCAAGAAGAAAAAAACGACAAGCCACAAATAAAGGAAGAAGAACCAAATGCGCCTCCAGAAGAAAATGATAAACAAGAAGAACCAGGAGAAAAATATAAAATGGGCGGTAAATCAAAAAAACGTAGAAAAAAAAAGAATAAAACAAAAAAGAAACGACAAAATTGAATAATTATATAATTTATTTATAGCATCTTAATAAATTATACAAAATGAATAAAGTATCTACATTTGATACGTTTAGAGAGGTTTTATTTCAACTATTTCGTGAAAATAAATATAATTATATTTATGTATCTCTAGGTAGTAAGATTAATGAAAAAACCGTTTTATTTCATTATCCGTCATCACATTTAAAATTAAATAGTAATGCTCCATACCAAATGATTCCTATGTTTCTTCGACAACAACCAGAAACAAACAAAATTTTATGTATTATTATAGATGATTTTCATGATAACGAATTATTAGAAATAAATAATGCCTTTATTGATAAAACTAAAAACACTTATTCTAATATGTCTTTTATAACTCTTGACTGTATAATTACTATAAAATCTATTCAAGAATATTTAACACTAATATTTGATACATTAATTTACTATAAAATATCACCTACACGATTTATGTTTACCAATTTTATCTGTTTTAAATCTCCAAATCATTTGCAAATAGATTTTGAATCCAAATTAATCGGTACACTTGAAAAAATATTTAATAATGCGAATAATGGAATTTACAATATTTGTTATTATCAATGGTATAATTACTCATATTACACTTACAACTATATTTATTGCTATAAAAATTATAGTATACATCGATTAATGTTTATACAACAATTACAACATATTATGAAAAATACAATAAAAAACGAGACATTAAATAACATAAATTGTAATATTATCACAAATTATATAGAAAGTTGTGATGATCGAATTAAAAGTAAATGGATGTTATTTCTCGACAATTCAATTAATTTTGTAGAATCATAGAGATTTTACTTCTTCTACACATCTTACAAAAAAGGAATTGTTTTCATTTTCATCACTACCAAAACACATATCATCTGGGATGTAATGTGTATTTTCTTTATAATAAGCTAATATTGTAGGGACTCCTTTTACAACACGTTTTTTCTTTAGAAAACCATAAAGGTCAATACATTCATCAATATCTAAAACTACACGTGATATATGTTCATGATCTAATTTTTCTAACCAACTTAAAACTACTGGTTCAATTTTTTTACAAGGCTGACACCAGGTAGCACCGAGTTTTACGATAACAATACCAGGATTTTTTTCTAAATGATCAGATAAATCATTTGCTGTTTTTAAATTTGAAATAATAGGATTCGACATCTTTTATATTAATATAAATTTATTTTTATATTCATATTACTATTTATTTGTTAAATTAAAAACATCCTTTCAAACATGAAAATAATCCACCTCCATTACTATCATCACCGGTCTGAGATAAATGAACACTCATTTCGATAATGTTGTATAAACAACGTAATAATTCGGCTTCTTTTTCATTAATAGGAATGATTTTTTCTTTGATTAATACTGTAAAAATAACTTTTAATACTTCACCACAATTAGTTAAACTAAAAGTAAATTGTTTCGTTTTCAATGTAAGGTATAATTCTACTAATAAATTCATAACCAAAGGAACATCATTCGCATCTATTTTATCATCCTGAATAATGCTTTTAAATAATTCTTCTATTGTATCAAAATATTTATTATCAACATCTAATAGATTTTCTAGAATTGCTCTTGTTTTTTTATCGATTACCAAAGAGTATTTGTTTAAATCATCATTGCTAACTAATAAAATAGATATACATTGTGATAATGTTTTAATATCATTACGCAAATCATCATCACTACTGAAAAATTTTTCACTATTTGCTCTTTCTTTAGCTTCTTCCCATGTAGCGGGTTGTAATGGTGGTAAATCAACAACATTTGTAATATGTTCATTAAATTCAGGAATTTCTAATGGAGGTAATTTAGAAACCTTTTCTTCGACAGGTTCTTCAACCTTTTCTTCGACAGGTTCTTCAACCTTTTCTTCGACAGGTTCTTCAACCTTTTCTTCGACAGGTTCTTCAACATTTTCTTCGACAGGTTCTTCAACCTTTTCTTCGACAGGTTCTTCTACCTTTTCTTCTATAGGTTCTTCACAACACTTTTTTTCTTCGCAACACTTTTTTTCTTCGCAACACTCTTTGTCTTCGCAACAATCTTTTGGACAACATAATTCGTCGTCACTTGGAGGAGCAGGAGGCAAGGTATATTCTTCTTCAGTAGGAGGAACTGGTAGATTATGATTATTTTCGCTCATTGATACAGGGCTATTTCTAGGGGGATTAGTAGAATCCATATTTTCAACAGGAAGAGTATTTGGTGATTCACTCATATAAATTTATTAAACAAAAAAAAGATAATTAATTACTTTAAATTAAAACTTAACTAAATCTACTACTAAATCTACTAAATCACTTAGACGGTCACCTCCGTCTTTTCAATTTCAACATCTACGTCAAGCTCTGAAAGAGACATCTTTGACGTATTTGGTACATAGTCATCCTCTTTGGATACTACTTCACCATCTTCCTGATTCATTTTAGGAAGCATAGCACGACGAAGACGAGCCATTTGATTTCCCTCTGCGAGATGAATCCATTTATCCACCATATCGCATGTTTTGCGATTTGATGAGAGTAGCATATTATACTCGTTAAAGAGTATTTGGTTATTCATCTGCAATTGAGCCATCGCATTGCGAAGATTGTAAATATCAACCTCAAGTGCTTCTGCGTATTCAGCATCAACAAGAGACATATCTGGCTCCATATGGGAATCCATAAAAGCCAACTCCTCTTCGGTGAACTCGACTGAATTTTCAATAAACTCACCTGCATTGCTTGTTCCATCATACTCACGATGGCTTTGCAACATAATCCAGAACACATGCTCATTCTTAGCATATGAAAGTTTACATGTCTTTCCATTCAAGACATCGTTCTGGATATCTTTTGAGGCATCAGTATTGTACATTTCACTAAAGAAGACATGGGCACGATTAGTGTTACCCTTTGCCTTAATCAACTCAATGTGTTTTACTTTACCAATTTCCATACGATGGAATGTCTTAGACATCATCGACTCGGTAATATTTGCGTAAACGCTGGGAATATAGATTGCGAAAAGAGACATTATTTGCTGTTACTTAATTTGCTTGTTTGATTAACACTGATTACAACCAAAAAAGGCCTTTCAATTTTATGTAGATTTTATTATTTTTTTATGCTTTTTTTTGATTCTCTAAAAAGAAGATATCATAAAAATGTATTTATAATGTATAATGGTACAAAAAGGAAAAAAAACTAGAAGATATAGACCTCGTTCAATTAAAAAAACTTTAGGAGGAAATTCTAAAGGAGAACATTTCAGTAATACTGTGGATGCTGCAATAGCAGAGGGTAATGTTCTATTACATGAATACAATTGGGAAGCGAACCCATATAATGATAAATCTGTCGGAGACATTGAAACTTTTATGCAAAAATTAGAAAATATGAAAACATTTGGTAAACAAGACAAGTGTAGGATGGATAAATGGATGAAGAAAACAGAGAAAGACCAAGAATGTGAGAAATACAAATATGCCGGATATTTCGATTTATATAAAATCACCTTCCTTGTCGCTAATCACGAAAATTATAAAAGAGAAAAAGATAAACTTATGGAATTTGCCAATTACTTTAATAAAAAGGCTAAAGAACACAAAGAGCAGATTAAAAAAGTGGAGGATCAAGAACATGCAATAGATAATGAGAAATACACGAATAAAGCACTAGAAGAGAAATACTCATCATTCATAAATAATTTAATAACAACAGGAGGAAAAAAAACTAGAAGACGAATAAAAAACAAACAGAAATCAAGAAGGGTTAAAAAACACTAACAATGTATTATAATAGAACAAGTGTTCCATTATAATAAGGAGGGATCATAAGGGAACCTGGGTTCCCTTACTTTGGTTCCCTTACAATGGTTCCAAACCATACTCAGTATTATAAATTTCTAATACAGACGGGGTATCAAAATATCCACAAATACAATATCTTCCACAAGGACTACCTTGGTGTAAATAAATAAAAGCATTTATTAAACGTTTTCGCTTACTCTTTAATGCTATAAATCGTCTTTCATCACGTGTACAAATAACTCTATCAATATCTTTTATAAAAGGGCAAATTATTGTATAATAGTAATAATCATTCATATATAATATATTAGAAATCGTAATATTTTTTTAATAAAAATATAGTAATTATAAAATGGATGATCGTATAAACTATTATCTAGGAAAAAATATTTACAATTATATTAAAAAAAACGACGATGAATTTATAACGATAAATGATTTAACAGAAACAATCGATGTGTATAAATACCTTTTTATTGATCTTTTAAAAGAAACAAATAATGATGAAAAAAAATTCAAGTTTAAAGAAGGTGATATTGAAGTAATCACAGATGAAATTACCCTGATTAAAAACCGTTGTGAAGGGAATGAAAATGGTGTTATATTACGTTGTTTAGAAAAAGGAAGACATTGGGATAATTATTATAATAAACCAAATGATATTCCATTTCATAACAAAAAGAACGCTATTTTTTGGAGAGGTACTACAACAGGAAGAGAAGAATACATTGGAAACCGTTTTGAATTAGTTAAAAAATGGTTTCATAAAAATCAAAACATAGATGTAGGATTTTCATTTATATGTCAGGGAAAAGAAGCCTATAAAAAATATGTCTTAGGAATTAGCAAAGAAGAAGATTTTTTAAACTATAAATATATTTTATCTGTTCGTGGAAATGATAAAGATAGTGGTTTACAATGGAAATTAAATAGCAACTCATTAGTGTTAATGCCTAGACCAAGAATTGTTTCATGGTTAATGGAATCAACATTAATACCAAATGTTCATTACATAGAATTACAAGACGACTTTAGTGACTTAGAAGAAAAACTTTGTTGGTGTAATAATAATCAAGATAAATGTGAAGAAATTATAAAAAATGCTAATTTATTTATGGAACAATTTAAAGATGAGAAAAAAGAAGAAGAACTAGAAAAAGCTGTTATTAATAAATACTTCTCAATTTTACAAACATTACATTGAAACATTATATAATTAATCAAATAATATTATACAATGTTTAAAAATCACAACTAAAATTAAAACAATCATCATCTACTTTTTTGTTTGCCATGGCGTATTCAGAATTTGTACGTTCAAAAAAGTTTACTTTTGATTCCACACTAATTAACTCCATAAAATCAAAAGGATTTGACGAATTGTAAATTTTTTCATATCCTAATTGCATACATAAACGATCTGCTACAAATTGGATATACTGAGTCATTAATTTGCTATTCATACCAATCATTTTACATGGTATAGCTTCTGTAATAAACTCTGTTTCAATATCAACTGCTTCCTTTATAATTTCATGAATACGTTTTTTCGATAATTTCGCATTCATTTTTTTATAAAGCATAATAGCAAATTCAGTATGTAACGCTTCATCACGTGATATTAATTCATTTGAAAAAGTTAAACCTGGTAAAATACCACGTTTCTTTAACCAATAAATAGAAGCAAAAGAAGAAGAAAAGAAAATTCCTTCAATGGCTGCAAAAGCTACTAAACGTGAAGCAAAAGATGATCTATTATCAGCTATCCATTTTTTTGCCCAATCTGCTTTTTTTGTAATGCACGGGAAATTAGAAGTAGCATGAAACAAACGATCTTTTTCTACACTATCATTTACATAAGTATCTATCAATAAACTATACATTTCGGAATGAATATTTTCCATAGCAATTTGAAATCCATAAAAAGAACGAGCTTCTGCTACTTGAACATCACCCATAAATCGTAAGGCTAAATTTTCTAAAACTATTCCATCAGATGCGGCAAAAAAAGCTAAAACCATTGTTATAAAATGCTTTTCGTCCGGTGTTAGCTTTGCCCAATCAGTCAAATCTTTTGAAAGATCAACTTCTTCTGCTCTCCAAAAACAATCGACCTGTTTTTTATATAATTCCCAAATGTCTGCATACTGCAGTGGAAACATAACATAACGTTCATCCGTTGGCTCGAGTATAGGTTCAGGTGTTTTACTAGACATTCTCTCTAAATAATATATTCCAGATATATTTATGTGGTTTCAATAAATAAATTCTCCAACTGGAGATTTTCACAAAAATTATTATAAATGTACCTATAAAAGGTAGTGGATATATCAATATTTATAGGTTAAATTTTTCCTCTGTATAATATAAATGAAATCTTTCAATAAAATTGTTATATTTTTATTGATTTGTATTCTTGTAGTTATGTTGATAATAGGTAACAAAAATAAAAACCATGTTAAAGAAATGTTTCAAGGTGATGATTTTAACTTGCCTGTTTATATAATCAACATGGATAAAGACGAAGATCGTTACAAAAAATTTTTATTAAAATACAATAATTCAGATATCAGTAATAAAAAACTTATCCGTTTTCCTGCTATTGTAGGAAAAAACGAAGATCCAACAAAATGGCTAACGGATAAATCTTTAAATGAATTGAAATTAACAGAAGAAAATGGTTATAGAACTCATCATCATAGTTTAACACGTGGTGCTATTGGTTGTTTTTTAAGTCATTATAATTTAGCAAAAAAATTATTGAAAGATCCTGATAATAATGCTTATTTAGTTTTCGAAGATGATACAAGTGTATTACCATTTACATACAAAAAAATAACAAAATCACTAAAAGAAGTACCATACGATTGGGATTATCTTTTATTTTATACAATTCGTGCAGTTGGACGTGAGGAAAATAAATTATTTAATAGATTGAAATCGTTTTGGGGTATGAATTGTTATATTATAAATAAGAAAGGAGCACAAAAATTAATAAATGAAGTAGAAAAAAACAAAATTGACGGTCAAATTGATTGTTATTTATCGAAAATGATACAGCAAAATAAAATAAACATCTATTCGTCAAGATCACAATATGTTATGTGTAATTCACAAGACACAAATATTCAAATGTTATTAAAACCTATAAAAGGAGTAGATCCATATGATTACCATGGATATAAAATGTAAAACTTTCTAAAATTATTATATTTATTTAATTCAGATGAATATAATAAATGGTAAACTTCCTATTGATTTTAATTGGAAAGAATATCTAGATTTAAATGATGATGTTAGAGAATGTTATCCAACAAAAGAAGGTGCTATTAATCATTATTTACAAGATGGTATAAGACAAAATAGAATATATAAAAAGAAAAATTTACCAAATGATTTTGATTGGGAAATATATCTAGCTATAAATCCAGATGTTTATTCTGTATGTAAAAATAAAATAAGTGCTATTATGCATTATGAAAATCACGGTTTTGATGAAAAAAGAAAATATAGATTTAAAGAAGTCAATATTCCTAATGATTTTGATTGGGAAAATTATTGTATCAATAATCCATCTTTAAACATACATAATAAAATCACTGCTGTAGCACATTATTATAAAATAGGAAAACGAAAAAAACTTTCTTATAGTGTTAATAATACAAGTTTACCTGTTAATTTTGATTGGAAAGTGTATACAAAATTAAATAACATAGAAAATATTTGCACTACAAAAGAAAGTGCTATAAAACATTATCTAAAAATAGGAAAGGTTCAAAAATTAGATTATCAAGTTCCAAGAATAAAAATACCACCTGACTTTAATTGGATTACATATCTAGAATTAAATACCGATGTAAAGCAACAATATAATAGTAAATCATTAGCAGAATATCATTATTTTATAACAGGTCAGCGGGAAAAACGTATTTATAAATACGCTCATGTCCCACATGATTTTAATCATAAAATATATCTTGAGATCAATCCTAATATACCAGAAAATTACAAAGTAAATGAATATACAGTTAAATTACATTATGATCTATTTGGATATGGTCAAAGATTATGTTATAAATATGATTTTTCAAACTTACCAAACAATTTCGATTGGGAAAAATATCGAGATTTAAATACAGATTTAAAAAACATTTGCTGTAATGAATTACAATATAAAAATCATTATAGTAATTATGGTATTTATCAAAATAGATCATTTTCACACGATGTTAAAAAAAAATCTATTGTAGACAAGGCATATGGAAAGTTCCCATTTTTATTTCATAAATATATTTTAAATATAAGTGAAAAAACAGATAAAATAAATTATGAACAAAAAAACAAATTATCGCTTAAGAAAAAATATTTACTTGTAACACACATTCACTGTTATAATATTGATATTTTTGATAAATTTTTTAAAATATACTTTGAAAAGATTTCACAATATAGTGAACTAATTATAATTACTTATAGTATTGGTACTTGTAATAATAACAAAGAAAAATGTATCTATTTAAAATGTTTAAATAAAGGTATGGATATTGGAGGAAAATTTGTGTGTATTGATTTTTTAAAAACCCAAAATATCAAATATGATTCTATTTTATTTTTACATTCTAAAACAGATGATTATATACGTAAACTTTATTGTGAACCTTTAATTAATAGTATAGATGAAATTATATCTAATTTAAAAGATAATAGTATTGGTATATATGTACCACCATTAATATATATGGGTGATTATGCTTCGATTATTTACAAAGAACAGTTTGTAGATCCAAAAAATGTAACATATAAGTGGAACTTTGGTAATTCTATGTATTTAAATGAATTAGATAAATACCATAATTTTAATCCAAATAATTATTGTTTTCCTGAAGGCAATTGTTTTATATGTAAATCAGATATTGCTGAAAGCCTATACGGAGATAAACACTTGTATAATCTATTAAATGATAAATTTACGATCGATATTGTATGGATAAAAGCACTATATGGTACACGTGGATTTACCTTTGGAAATACAATAGAAGAAATATATCAATTCTTTCAGAGTATAAATACTGTAAAATTATATCCAAATAATATAGCATGGGGTGCAGGTCATGAAGGACATGCAGATAATATGTTTGAACGCAGCTTTGAACGTATTGTATTCAAAGTTGTACAAAAATTAAGATACAAAATAAAAATATTACCATTTAAAAAAGACAGTGATTATCTAATAAAATTAAAAGACATGAATAATCAAATAAATCAAATTCTTGGACTTTAATCTATTTTTTTTGTTTTCTTTTTTGTCGTTTTCTACGACGTATACGTTTTTTTTTCCACTTATCGCGCATATAAAAAACCTTTATATTAATATTTGTTAAAATAAAACTAAAATCTAATCTTTCTTTTTATATTTTTCAATAGCACTTAGTAATGTATTTTGTATAACTTCTTCATTACATGGACTCACTCTAAATATAATTTTTTCTGCATAATCACTTTTTACACCACTAAGCTTAATTTTTGAAGCTTTCATAAAATCTTTTTTCCATTGATCGCATGTATATATTTCTAATTCCATTGTAAATTAATACAAATAAGTATTTAAAATATCTAAACTTCAATTTTATATATCTACTTCAACATCATTTTTTTCTCTGCATAAACTTCTTGCTAAATGTCTACATTTACATTTACATGATTTATCATTTTTAAAAGACGTTGTAGAATATTCCGGTACAAATCCATCAATATACATTTGTGTTGTCGGTCTTCGTTTTTGATGCTCCAAACAGCATTTACAATTAGATAATAAATCCATATAATGAATAGATTGTTCTATAGTAATATAATTAAACCATTCAAAACCTGTAAAGCTATATAAAAGATTACATATAGCTTTAAATTCCAATTGTGGTTTTATTTTGTTTAATCTTTCGCGATGCTCTAAACTATATTTCATATCCATAATATAATCTTCAATCTCATAAGGCAATTTATCTAGTAAATATCTCATTTTTATATGATAGTAAAAATGAGATTGTTGTTTAAAATCAATTTTATAAATCAAAATTTCGACAATACATACATTTTTCCATAATTATAAATATGAATAGCTTTATTTAACACTCCGATCATTCTACCTGATCCTGAAAAATAATTATTTTGAAAAATGCTTTCTTTATTTCCAATATAACCTACTTGACCTTTACTACTATATTCAAATGGTTGTAGAGTAAATTTATTGTTAAATTGTTTCGCCAAATATTCTCCTTGTTTATATGCTACTTGTGCCGTAGGAGGATATCCTGAAACTGCACAATCACCTATTGCGAATAATTTATCTTGATTTTTAATATGTAGGTAATTATCAACAGGTATTCCTTTTAAACAACTTAATTGTAATTGTTTATTTACAGTTTGACTTAATTTATTTGATTTAATACCACCACACCATATAGCTAAATCAAAAGAGATAGATGGACTATCTTTAATATCTATAGAATTTTTATTTATTTTTTTCACCATACTATTTAAATGGATATTAACATTATTTTTCTTCCATAATTCGATTGCGTCATTAGAAAGTTTTTCACAAAATGTAGAAAGAGGACGTTTTAATGCATCTATTGCTATGATATTATGTTTATTTAAATCATTTAATGTACCTATTAACTCTGAACCAGTTAATCCACAACCAATCACGGCTATATTTGAAGGTGTTTTTAACTTCAATAATTGATCGCGTATTTTTATATAATCATTGTGCGTTTTTAAAAAGAAAGTGTTTTCTTGGACACCTTGTATATTAAATGTGTTAACATCAGAACCATGTGAAAAAACAGCATAATTATATTTATATATATCTTTATCTGATATCAATTCATTTTTTTTAATATCTAAATCTATGATTTTCCCTTTAATGTAACTGCATTTATGTTGTAATTCTTTAATATTTATTGTTAAATCCTTATCTTGGACAACATTTTGTGCTAAAAGTGGTGTATATAAAAAGTAATCTTTATCAGAGATTACTATGGTAGTATATTTTGTATTGTCTATATTATGCAGAAATCCTATACTTGCCCATCCAAATCCAACAATATAAATAATTTCTTTTTCCATTATATAATAAAATAGAAATGAAATATGGAACTTCTGGCTTTCGCGACCATCATTCAAAAATTTTACATATATCAGAAAAAATAGGTAGTGCTATAGCATTATTATCTTGCTATAAACGTACTTCATTTGGAATAATGATTACTGCATCGCATAACCACTATGATGATAATGGTGTAAAAATAATGGATAAAAATGGTAATATGATATCACATGATCTTGAAGATTACATGGAAAATTTTATTAACAATGCCCACGAAGAAACACCTCCTATTGAAGATAGTATTGTGTACGATTCTATGAAAATAATAATTGGATACGATTCACGTGAAAGTAGTCCATCTATATGTAACCAAATTTTAAAAGGAATAAAAAAACTAAATTGTAACTTTCCTGTCCAAGTACTTGATTTGGTAACAACACCACAATTACATGCATATTTTTCTCATCTTGGAAAAAATTATATTTCCCATTTAAAATCATTAGCTAAAATGGTATCATTTCCTTGTATATTAGATTGTGCAAATGGTATAGGTGCTAAGGTAATGCGTACAATTAATAGTCGAAATATATATCTAGCAAACAATTCTTGGACAGAACCTACTAAATTAAATAAGGAATGTAGTTCTGATTATGTATGTTCTCAAGAAAAATTGCCTATTACTCCTGTTTTTTTAAAAGAATTACCTTATCTACGTGCTTCTCTCGATGGAGATGCCGATCGTATTGTATTTTATTATACAGAACATAAAAATCTTAATATTTTAAACGGTGATTACATAGCAGCCTTGATTTTAACTTATTTATCAAAAATTGTCCAAGAAACAGACAATCTGGAAATTTGTTATGTTTATACAGGTTACACAAATCAGGCTTGTGTAGATTATATTAAATCGTTAACATTTCCTAAAAACAATAGGATTTCTCATTTTTGTACAGCTACAGGTGTGAAACATCTACATAATAAGGCATGTAAATATGATATTGGTGTTTATTTTGAACAAAATGGCCATGGAAATGTTATTTTTAATAAAAAACCAAAACATTTAGAAACAATCGCCATGTTTTTTCATCCAAACATAGGGGATGGGATTATGGACATGTTCGCGGTTTTGTTTATTTTACAAGAATTGAAAATTTCGATAAAACAATGGTATCGTCTATTTTTCAACACCCCATCTATTTTAACAAAACACAATGTCCAAGATAAAAGTGTTTTAAAAACAACAGAAAATGAACTACGTTTAACAAAGCCTGAATATCTACAAAATTACATCGATAAACAATGTAATGAAAATAACTGTCGTGCATTTGTTCGACCATCTGGTACAGAAAATTGTGTGAGATTATATGTTGAAGGAAATGATGAATTAATGAATAAGATTGTTCAAAATAAAATCTCCCGTTTTATTCAGAAATACATGAATAATTATGTATTTACTATAAACGACACTGATTTTTCAATACGTCATATTGATGATACTGATATTAATAATGAATATATAAAACTTCTTGGACAATTAACTCAAATTGATTCTTTAGATAAAACAAAAACATTTGATTTTTTACGTTCTTTAAACAAAAATCATGCTGTTTTTATAATGGAAGATTATGATACAAGTAAAATAGTAGCATCAGGAACTATTTTAATTGAAAATAAATTAATTCACAATAATGGAAAGATTGGACATATTGAAGACATTGTTGTAGATCATACGTATCGAGGATATGGGTTAGGAAAAAAGATAATAGATTATCTTTCACAATATGCTAAAAATGAGGGATGTTATAAATGTATCTTAGACTGTTCAAAAGATAATATTGGTTTTTATGAGAAATGTGGTTATGATAATAAAGGAGCTCAAATGTCCATGTATTTTTAGTGTTTTTCTGAAAATCGAATATCGTTTTTTGAAACTGTTTTTTCAGAGAACCATCCAGACGGATTATAACCAATTGTATTACTTACATACCGACCTTTTATTGACTTTGGTAAAGACATAATTGTTATCTCATCTAATTGATATGGTTGACCATTTTCTTTTATAATATGGAAATCCACCCATTTTTCTTTATAAAGTATTTCAGCTTTAAATTTTGAGTTTTCATGATTATGCAACATTATAGTTAATTTTGTTTTCTTTTTCTTATATTTATTAATTAACAATCAATTTTATGCATCTCTATAAAATTGATTCAAAATAAATGCTTTTATCACTAAAATAAAAGAAAAAATGTTTAAAATTACTGTTCTATTTATGCTTTTATCAATGATGTATGCTATGAAAACAAGCATCAATATTGGTAAAAAAAGTTATGCTATTTCACAACCATATTATATACAAAAAGTACCTAGACATATTCCTAAAACAGAGCTCCTTCCTCCATATGAAATACCAAAATGGGTTTATCACAAAGTATTTAAGAAAAATAAGCCAAATAAATATAAATACTAGTTTATTTTAGTTTACTTTCAAGTTCTTCTAATTGTTCTTTTGTATTTATTCCTACTAATTCAATACCACGTTGTTTTGGTAGATCAACAACTCCAATAGAAATATTTTCGTGTGTTTTTATTATTTCAAAAATATCGGTTAAATAAAATTCATTTTGAGCATTATTATTCGATATCATTGGTAAATACTTTGTTAATAATGATATATTAAACATATAGACCCCTGCATTAATAATTTTAACAGCTTTTTCTTTTTCATCGCAATCTTTTTGTTCAACTATTTTTACAAAATTGTTATTAATATCTTGTATAATACGACCATAGCCAGTAGGATTTTCATATTCAGTTGCTAATAAAGAAACGCTATGTTGTGTATTTAAAGAATTAATTGTATTTGTTTTTAATAAAGGAACATCTCCTGATAAAATAACAACTTTTTCATTTACATTGTGTTCTAAAAGATAAGGTCTTACACATTGAATTGCATGTCCTGTTCCTAATGCTTCCGGTTGATCAACAAATATTATGTTATGAATATCAATATACTGACACAATGTTGTTTTAATAATTTCTTTAAATTTTCCAACCACAATGTAAATTTTATTTACATGTAATTTATTTGCCGTTTCTAACACATGAACTAACATTGGTTTACCAGATAGTTTATGTAAAACTTTTGGAATTTCAGATTTCATACGTTTTCCTAAACCACCAGCCATTATAATTACATTTAACTGCATGATTATATAATATTTTTCTATTATAAAATGAATACAGAAACTATCTCATTATTTTCTTTTGATCATGATTTTTATATTTCTACATATAAGGATCTTAATTTAGATGAATATAATACAAAAGAAAAGAGTTTAGCGCATTATCTTCGATGGGGCAAAAATGAAGGAAGATGTTGTTGTGAAAAAGAAATGATACAAAAGCATCAAAAAAATTTGGAAAATGCAATTTTAAAAAACAATGCATTTCCAGTATTAAAAGACAAATTGTTTAATATACTCATACGTACAAGTAATCGTTCCGAATATTTTAAATCATGTATAAAAAGTATTTTAAATCAGACATATAGTCATTTTAAAATATTTGTTTGTTACGATACAAGCAATTCAGAAGAATATATAAAAGAATATGAATGTGAAAAACTTGTTTATTTTCCTGTTCAAAATTCGTCAAATGAAAAATATAAATTTAATCTTTATTGTAATTCTCTGTTACAATGCGTAGATAATGGGTACATATTATTTATTGATGATGATAATTATTTTTTAACAAATCGTGCTTTAGAAATGTTAAATTGGTGTTCAGGTGATCATAAAATCATAACATGGACGTTTCTGCGTCCAGATATGTTAATAAAAAAAAATAACAGCACTCCTCTTTCTTTAGGAGAGGTAGATACTTCTAATGTTTGTTTTTGTTCTTCTATTAAAGATGAATCTAAATGGATAGATAAACAATATGGTGATTATAATTATTTTAAACCATTGTTTGATAAGTATGGATCGTTTTACTTTGATTATATATTAACAGGAACACAATTTAATAATAAAATAGGAAATTTTGGAAAAAATTAATGAGTCATTTATATATATATGTGCGGTATTTCTGGATTTATAGGTAATGAAAATGCATATCAAAAAATATTAGATGCATTACGACAATTGCAAAATCGTGGTTACGATTCTGCTGGTATTTCTATTATACATGAACAAAAATTAATTACACATAAGTATGCTTCAGTAAATGATAAAACAGCACTAGATTTATTAGATAATTTTTCATATAATTCAACTATAGGTATTGGACATACAAGATGGGCAACACATGGTGTGAAAACAGATTTAAACTCACATCCTCATATTTCTCATGATGGAAAATTTTCTCTTGTTCATAATGGTATTATTGAAAATTACCAAGATATTAAAATTTTCCTTTCTGAAAAAGGAATAGAAAATAAATCACAAACAGATACCGAAGTAATAGTTAATTTATTAGCTTATCATTATAATATTTTAAACGATATTCCAAAAGCAATAGAAGATACCTCAAAACAACTTACAGGTACATGGGGTATTGGTATAATATGTATTGATAAACCCGATACAATTTTTTGTACGAGACATGGTAGTCCTCTACTAATTGGTGTTGATGATAATATGGCTATGGTTACAAGTGAACAAAGTGGTTTTTGTAATTTATTTCAAAAATATATTGTCTTAAACAATAAAGATATATGTTCTATTTGCTTTGAAGATAATAAAATTTCTATAAAAACAATAGATGTTTATATTGAAAAAAACACTTTAAACACAAATAATCAATTAACTCCTGCACCATATCCACATTGGACAATAAAAGAAATAAATGAACAAATCGATTCCTCTCTAAGAGCTATTAGTTTAGGCGGTAGACTTTTATCAAATAATAGTGTTAAATTAGGAGGATTAACCGGAAATACAGATATTTTAAAAGACATGGATAATTTAATTATATTAGGTTGCGGTACTTCATATCATGCAGGTATGTTTGGTATTAATTATTTTAAAGAATTATGTTCATTTAATTGCGTATTATTATTTGACGGTGCTGAATTTACAAAATACGATATACCTAAAAAAGGCAAAACGTGTTTATTATTGTTATCACAATCAGGTGAAACAAAAGACTTACATCGATGCATTAAAATTGCTAATGAGACAAATCTTTATATGATTGGTGTTGTAAATGTGGTAGATTCATTGATTGCTCGTGAAGTACATTGTGGATGTTACCTAAATGCCGGTCGTGAAGTCGCAGTAGCAAGTACAAAAGCTTATACATCCCAAGTCATATTATTAAGTATGATTTCAGTATGGTTTTCACAAGTAAACAATACAAATGAATTATTACGTGACCGAATTGTAAAAGATTTAAGAAAATTGTATCTAGACATTGCAAAAACAATATCTACTTGTGAAAATAAAATAGATAATCTAGTGCATTTATTTGATAATAAAAATAGTTGCTTTTTATTAGGCAAAAACAAGGGTGAAAGTGTTGCTCGTGAAGGTGCATTGAAGATAAAAGAAATATCTTATATTCATGCAGAAGGATATAGTACAAGTAGTTTAAAACATGGCCCTTTTGCACTTTTAGACAAAGGTTTTCCGGTTATTTTAATCGCACCTGAAGATGAATACTATTCTAAATCTTTAAATGCCTATGAAGAGATAAAATCGAGACACGCAGAAATTATAATGATTACGGATCATGAAAAATGCGACAAAGAAAATTCCATTATTATTCCATACAATTTAACATTTAGACATCTTTTATCAATAATACCTTTACAAATTTTAGCGTATAAATTATCTCTTTCACGTGGATTAAATCCTGATATGCCCCGTAATTTAGCAAAAGTAGTTACGGTTGAATAAACTGAATGTCTAAAGTACGTAAATAAGTATGTAATCCAGCATCTTGAACTGGAAAAACCCATGCAGGTTTATTCGATTCATTATGATGTGAATGCCACCATCCAGGTGGAGTTGTAAATGTACAATTTTTCTTCCAAGGAATTTTTACAGGATTGATTAGATTACCATCTTTATCAATCTCTTTGCTCATTAAAGTATAAACTTGTTCTTTTTTTTCAGCTTTAAAATCAATATCTACACAAAGATCAATCGCGATTGAATTATGTCGATGCGGTTTCTGTATTGTTTTAGCAGGAGTCATATTCATTAATGACCACATTGTATGTGTTAATGTGTTCATATTTTCTTTTACCATTTCTGGATTTGTTAATAAAACACCATTTCGGTTTCTATCTTTAGCACCCTCCTCTTTAGAGAATCTAGCAATTTCATTTAGCATAGTATCGTTTTTATAATGAACATGAGAAAAACGTGATTTATTTGGTAATGCGTTTAAAAAACGTAGTAGAGGACTATCATCTACTGTAAATAAAATAGTGTCTTTCATAAAACTATTATGCACAACTTTTGTTTTTGTATATGGTATGATAAAAACGTCCCCTTTTTTCCAAACAAATGTTTTTGAATTAGAAATTTTTGTCTTACCACTGCCGTTTACAACATAATAAACATGACTTGATGCTTCTAATAAGTTATCTTCAAGTATATCATTTTTATCAAAATGAAAATAACGAGCAAACAAATTAGGTGTTTCAATGCATGTATTTTCTTTATAAGAGATTGTTTGTGGTTCTAATTTTGAGATAACAGGAACTGCTGCGTTCGTATATTCTAAATATATTTCACTCATATTTATAATTAATAATCTTATGTTTAAATTAATAATTGCGTAATTATTTTTGAAAAAATATAATTATAATATAATTCTATATAATGAAAATATCAATAATGGGATTAGGTTTTGTGGGTGGTTCTATGTATAAAAGTTTTACATTAAAAAAAGCTCACGTTAAAGGTTATGATAAATATAAAAAAAATACAGATTCATTTGATGATTGTTTAGATAGTGATATTTGTTTTTTGGCTCTTCCTACTATCTTTGATGAAGAAAAAATGTCGTATGATCATTCATGTATTGAAGAAGTTTGTAAAAATTTAACAGATTCACAATTTAATGGCGTGGTAGTAATTAAAAGTACAGTAGAACCAACAACAACAGATAAACTTTCAGATAAATTTCCATTAAGGTTTGTACATAATCCTGAATTTTTAACTGCAGCTACTGCCTTTGAAGATTTTCATAATCAAAAACATATTGTATTAGGAAAAGGAAAAAACGCGAGTGATAATGATATAGAATATTTAAAAGTATTTTATTCAAAACATTATCCTGATGCTGAAATATCAATCTGTACTAGTACAGAATCAGAATCGATGAAAAGTTTTGTAAATTGTTTTTACTCGGTAAAAATTCAATTTTTTAATGAATTATATGCTTTATGCGATAAAATGGGATGTGATTACAACATAGTTAAAAATTTGATGCTTAAAAATAAATGGATAAATCCTATGCACACAGATGTTCCTGGTCCCGACGGAAAAATGAGCTATGGTGGTTATTGTTTTCCAAAAGATACAAATGCATTATTACATCATATGAAAAGAGAAAATAGTCCTCATTTAGTTTTACAAGCAACTGTTGATGAACGCAATGAAATGAGAGATGATCATGTTAATGTGAAACAAAAAAACAAAAAAGATTTTAAAGAAGGATTCGATTAAATTCGTTTAAAAAAAACTCTAGTATATGCAATTTAAATATATATATTTATATTGCGTTTTAATGGATGAAATAGGTGAAGAAGAAATAAAGAAAGTTATAAAAATTCAAGCGGTATTCAGAGGTTTTTCATGCCGTAAAAAAAATAATACATTTACAAATAACAATTTTAGGAGAGGACTTGATACAGGATTTTCAGGTAGAGGATTTCCTGGTAGAGGACCTCCTGGTAGAGGACCTCCAGGTAGAGGATTTCCAGGTAGAGGATTTCCAGGTAGAGGACCTCCAGGTAGAGGATTTCCAGGTAGAGGACCTCCTGGAATGAGTAATTATTATACACAATCAGATAATAATGTAGATAAAGAAAAAAAAACAGACGAAGAAGCCGATGAGGAAAAAAGTAGTGATCGAGATAAACATACTAGAAAAAAAAGTATTAGTATGAATAATATAATATCTTTAGCAAAATTAGTTCAAAAAGAAGTAGTAAATGAAGACGAATTTAGAGACATAGTAAAAAGAATTAGAAAACGTAATGAAGAAGTAGAATGGTCATTAAAACAAGAACTTATTTTAAAATCAATTGGTGAAAAGTCATGTTGTTATTTCTTATTACATAGAGATATTTCTGAAAATTATAGAAAAATGTATCAAAAATCCATGATGTGGATATTCACACAAACCATGTTTTCAAGTGTTATTATGTTTATAGCATCTGGTATACACAACAGTTGTGAAGAAAATGCTTTATTAATAATTCCTTTAATTGCTGGAGCTTTAAACTTATTAATAGCATTTCAACAAAAAATACTTGAATTTAAACAACCCGAAAGGTACATGTTAGAACATGCAACCACTTCAAAAAGTTTCAGAGAAATATATGATGATATAAATATTCAATTAGGATTAGCAAGAAAAGAAAGAAATCCAATGCCTTTATATTTATCAACCATAAGAGATAAATACATTATGTGTAAAAAAATAGCACCTTACATTTCAAAAACCAATTATAGAGATTTTGAAGATATGTATTTAAATAGAGATGATCCTTCTTCTATTGATGGTAAAAATAGAGGAAATTTTATAAATGCTTATCAAAATAGTAATATAGATATAGAAGTAGACGTAGATAGTTTAGAAATACTATCGAGAAAAAAACAAAATGGAATACCAGAAGATATTTTAGGTCTTACTCCAATTGATATATCTAGACGTGATATATTACTATCTGATATGAAAAGAGAATTAGACAATGATGAAGAAAAACTTGATTATCAACTAAGAAGTAAACATAAAAAAAAATTATTAGAAAAAAAATATGAACAAGATGAAGAATATGGAATTGATATAAATTTTAATAATGAGTCAGATTCATCAGATGATGAAATCGATGATAAAAAAATTTTATATTTGAAAGGTTCAGTAGATACAAGAGATGTAAAACAACATTCTTATGTAGTTTAGTTATTTGAAATTCGTATTATAAATATGTTTTCAATATTTTTTTTTATATATAGCCTATGTTTCGATTAAAACAATATAAAAGTCAAGAAAAAGATATTCAATATGAAAAAATTTATTCATTAATTCCATTAAATATATTTCAAACATGGTATACACTTGATTTACCTGAAAATATGCGAAGAAATATTGATTTATTGAAACAAACTAATCCTGAATTTAAACACTATTTATATGATGATGAAATGTGTCGAAATTTTATTAAAGAAAATTTTAATAATGATACATTATGGGCATTTGATAAATTAAGACCAGGTGCATATAAAGCAGATTTATGGAGATATTGTGTTTTGTATATTCACGGTGGTATATATTTAGATATAAAATTTAGATCTGTAAATAATTTTCGATTGATTGAATTAACAGATAAAGAATACTGGGTAAAAGATAGAAAAAGAGATATTAATGGTATTTATCAAGCTTTAATGATTACATTTCCAAAAAATGAAATTTTACAGAAAGCTATAGAATCAATTATAGTTAACTGTAAAAATAATTTTTATAGTTTAAATCCGTTAGCAGTTTCAGGACCATCTTTATTAGGAAAATATTTTAATGAAAAGGAATTTCAAAAATTTCCGTTAGAAAATATAGGTGATATTATCATAAAAAACAATATTTCAATATTACATCATTACTCACAATATAGAAAAGAACAAAATGATAAACAAAAAACCCCACATTATGATTTTATGTGGAATATGTTAGATATATATAATTATCCTACACTCAATAGTATAAAGAAAATAGACATAACATACAATTTAAATTTAAATGTTGATAATAGAGAAACCACATTTTATTCATTTCTACCTATTGTTATTAAAAAAGAAGATCAAATAATTATTTTTATTGAACATGTTGTTAATAATAAAGTTAAATCACAATATTTTACTATTACACAATCAACAATCGATTTTGATTTAAATAATCAAAGTGAAAATAAATTATTACAATATAATTTTAATAAAAATATTACATATAATTTAAGAATTTTTTATACTAATAACAATTTATACTATTTATGTAATCATATATATCAACAAGATTTTTTATATATCTCAAGTCATAAATTAGATAAAGATAATACATTTATTTATAATCCAATCAATGAAGATCATTACAGAAAATCAAAAAATCAAAAAGAATTACAGTTTTTTTTATTTCAAAATAAATTATCTATAATTAATGGTTGGTATCCTCTTCAAATTGGTAATATTGATTATGATAATAGAAATTTAAAAGTTAATCATATAAAATATGATACGCCATCTTTTTTTTATAATATTACACACTCATCAAATGGTGTTACTATTAAAGATGAAATATGGTTTATTTTAGGTGAAGAAAAAAGTAAAAACAATCGTATTTTGAGCAAACATTTATTTGCTGTTTTTGATTTAGATATGAATTTTAAAAAACACTCTGAATTTTTTTCGTTTGAAAATGAAATACATGAGACATGTAAAAGTTTTTTTGTAGAAAAAAATCAAATGTTTATTGCTTATACTGTTTTCTATAATAAATGTTATATCGCAAAATATAAAATATCACATATTTTAGAAGCATTAAAATGGTTTGAATAATATCATTATTTTATTTGTATAATATAATGATTACTAAAAATTTAAGAATTTTAGTAACTGGTGGAGCTGGATTTATTGGTTCTAATATTGTTGAAACACTTTTAAAACAAGGTGTAAAACATGTACGCATTTTAGACAATTTAATTACAGGAAAAATGGAAAATATTCAATTTTTATTAGATAAATACGATAATGTGGAATTTATGTATGGTAGTATTGCTGATTTGGAAACATGTCGTAAAGCAGTAAAAGATATGGACGTAATTACAAACCAGGCTGCGCTAGGTTCTGTTCCAAGATCTATTGCAGATCCTTTATCTAGTCATATCGCAAATGTAAATGGATTTTTAAACATATTAATCGCTGCTAAGGAAGAAGGTATAAAACGTGTCGTTTATGCGTCATCATCAAGTGTTTATGGGGACCATCCAGTTTTACCAAAAGTAGAAGAAAATACTGGAAATGTATTGTCTCCTTATGCTGCTACAAAGGCAATTGATGAGATTTATGCTGGTGTTTTTTATCGTTGTTACGGAATGGAATGTATTGGATTACGTTATTTTAATATTTTCGGTCCAAGACAAGATCCAAATGGTGCATATGCTGCTGTTATTCCCAAATTTATTAGTTTAATGCGTTCTGGACAACAACCAATCATTAATGGTGATGGTACATTTTCTCGTGATTTTACTTATGTAGAAAATGCTGTCCAAGCAAATATACTAGGATTAACAACTGAAAATGAAAAATGTTTTGGAGAAGCCATGAATATTGGTGCGGGAGGACAAACTAGTCTTTTAGAATTAATTGAAGTTTTGAAAAAAGAATTGGATGTAGATATTGATCCTATTTTTGGACCAGAACGACCTGGAGATATTCCACACAGCAATGCAGATATCTCAAAAGCACAAAATATGTTAGGATACGATCCTAAAATAAGTTTTGAAATGGGAATGAAGAAATATGTAAATTAAAGTTGAAATTAAGGTTGATGAATTGTTTTCCAAAAAGAATATATTTCTAATAAATAATCACCCCAACAACCTAACCACGTATATCCATTACGCATTTCATCTGGAATTTGATTAAAAGATTCTAAATTATATGTTATACCCTCACGGTCAAAAAATATAGGACCATTATTTTCTAAACTATAATAACGAGCATATAAATTACGTTCATTATTTAAATTAGTTATTATAGAATGATGACCATCATTTATTACTTGTTTGTAATTTGTGATACCATTTTGTTTAAACCAATCGCAACCATTATAAATAGCGGTTTTTATTTTAACATCTGGTTTGGGTAAAGACATTAAATAAATAAGCAATTGAGCCGATTCTAAACTACATAATGATTCTTTTTCAAAACTACGTGCTGAAGTAGGTAATAAAGTTACTGGATCATATTGTTGTGCCCAGATTGTTTTTTTACCATTTACCGTTATCTGTAAGTATAATATACAATCCAATGCTTTATTATAATTTTGTTTTAATAAATTAATTTTACCTTCATTTATTTCATTTTTAATTTCTGTGTTTAATATGAAATCACAACAACGTAAATAATCTATAAATGCACCATCATTTAAACAAATATTATCAAAAGTATTTCCCTGTAATGGAAAATATTCTGGAATACCGCCATTATCATATATCATTTCATTTAAATAATCTATAAATAGATTAATGGAGGTGAAACAATCTGAAATTAAAGAACTATTTTGTTCTTTATATTTCAAATAATAGTCAATTATTAGTTTTATAAATACACCAGTACCATCTTGTAATGAACCATAATTATATTTAATTTCTCCATTACTATGTGTCCAACTCATTCCTTTACCTGTATATTTTTCAAAAAAATTACATTCTCTTTTAGACCAAAAACCAATTGTAGAAGTTTCAATGACTTTGGGATACTCATCTTGATACATACCAAACTGCCATGATATGATATTTTCTACTATATTGTGAATATTTTCATCTTCTAATACTTTTTCATTAATATTGGTATTATTATCAATCAGAGGTTTAATATCATTTAAAGATAAAGAATTCAATTTCACAATTTCATTATAATTACTTTTAGTATAATTTACAAACAAATTATCATTATAAATGTATGTTATATTATTAAAATTAAATCTATAATTTAATACAGAAACATTAAATATATTTAATAATTTACTACATTTATCATTAAAATAATACGCGTAAATGTCTTTATGAATTAATTGATTTATATTTGTAATATTCAATTCATTATTATATAATTTAAAAAATTTAACAGATTGTGATAAATCATCTAAATAATAATACTTTGATTTACCTATAGTAATTGTATTATTAATTAAATTAACTTTTCCAACACTATAAGTTCTATGTAATTTACCATTTACATAAACATATATATGATCATTATTTCTTGTAAAACAAACATGGGAATATTTGTTATATGGGAGTCTTCCAGTATATGCAGAGTATTTTGCGTGTTCATTTTCTATTTTTGTTCCGTTTCCACAATAAAAACTAATTTGATTACTTATTGATTTTTCTAATACAATACCAATATCATAAAATGGATTATTACCACATAAAAATTCTCTTTGTAATCTGTTTTCATCCATTTGAATCCAGAACATTATTGTAACTGATTGAGTTATTTGTAAATTAATCTTTTCAAATTTATCGATTTTATTTGAAATATACATAATGTATAATAATTATATATAATGTGTGGTATATTATTTTCCTCAAAAGAAATAAAAGAAATAAAAAAAACATTACAATTTTTAAAAAAACGTGGCCCAGATCATACTGAACATAGAATAATTAAAGATTATCATTTTATACACGTTTTATTATCTATGACTGGAGAAAATTATACTATTCAACCTTTTGTATATGATAACGTAGTTATAATGTTTAATGGAGAAATATATAATTTTAAAGAATTTGGTGATTTCAACTCTGATGGTGAATGTATCATCGAAGCCTATAAAAAATATGGTGATAATTTTGTTAGATATTTAGATGGTGAATTCGCATTAATGTTAGTTGATTTTTCTAAGGACATTTTGTATTATTCTACTGATGTATTTTCTATAAAGCCATTATGGTTCGCACAAGATGGTGATGATATAGGATTATGTAGTTATGCTTCTTCATTGGAATATTTGGGATTTCAAAATATTAAACAGGTTGATCCAAATACAACTATTAAAATGAAACTTTCTACACGAGAAGTATTAACCAAACAAAGTGTATATGATTTTGATTTAAATCAACATAAAACAAATTTTGATGATTGGAATAAAGCTTTTGAAAATGCTATTACCAAACGAACTTCCGGTATAAAACACGGAATTTTTATTGGACTTAGTGGTGGTTATGATAGCGGATTGATATCATGTGTATTAAATAAATTAAATGTGGATTATACCGCATATACAATTTTAGGTAGTGAAGATTTAAACTTAATAAATAAACGTCATAGTTTATTAAAAACTGGTAAGATTTTAGATGTAAGTCAAGAAGATTTTTTAAATCAACACGAATTTTTAAAACAATATAGTGAAGAATATTCATTAAAAATAGACAATGGAGAACAAAGACAATATGAATTAGCATTGGATGCTTTAAGTAAATGTGTTGAACCGTCCGAAAGAAACGAATTAGAAAGAAAAATAAATTCATTAAAAAAAAAAATCGATTATCGTAATACAGGACAAAAAGTAACTGCTGATAATGGTAGTATAGGTATGTCTTATATATGTTCATTGGCAAAACCTTGTGGACAAATAATATATCTTTCTGGAAGTGGTGCAGACGAAACGATAAGTGATTATGGTTTTAATAAAGTAAAACATTATGGACACAGTACAATCGGAGGTTATTTTCCTGCAGATTTATCAAGTGTGTTTCCTTGGAAAAATTTCTTTGGTAATACACAAAGAGCATATTTAATGAAAGAAGAAACCGTAACCGGAACATGGGGTATAGAAGGTAGATACCCATTTTTAGATAAGTATGTAGTCCAAGAATTTTTATGGTTATTGAATGACTTGAAAAATAAGCATTATAAATCAGTAATACATAATTATTTAACATCAAATAATTATCCATTTGAAGAAAATCAAAAAGTTGGGTTTAATTGTGGATTTAAAGGAGACA
>MDTC01272483.1_pt1 | contig 76271 bp, 65 predicted proteins | sample 811181 | NCBI WGS metagenome assembly MDTC01 (sample SAMN05326644, study PRJNA326480) | marine metagenome | isolation source: seawater | place: Pacific Ocean: North | collected 2011
TAAATAACTGCCCTTTTTTGGACTGTCACAAGTTCCACCAACGCCCACTAGAGAATCTTTCAATCGAGACAAAGATGCTAAACAGATGGGCATATTGACCATGTGATTATCCAAACGATTTATCCCAGACTGATTGAATCACTTAAGAGTTCATGACTTTCCAATTATCACAGGCTGTCACTAATGCATTGATCATAGCAGGATCCATCGCAGAGTGTGCTCCACCTGGAACAATCTGCAGTGTTGACCCAGGCCATACTTGATGCAAGTCCCACGCTGTGTTTGGCAAACAGATCACATCATGGCGACCATGCACAATATGACACGGAATATGTTGACACCGCTTCATACCATCGAGTAACGCCTGATCCAGGAAGAAATCGTGAGCGGCATAGTGACAAATGATACGTGAGTATGTTTGGGTTATATCGTCACAAAGCTCACGTTCGACTTGCTGTGGATCACTCACCAAATGGGCCATGGTACTCTCCCAGCGAAGACATTGTCGCGCTAAAACATCAGCCTCTTTGCTATTATGATCCAATGCTTGAAAGCGAGCATGGTATGCGGCCATAATATCTTGCTGTTCGATCTGAGTAAAACCTTCTATAAATTGCTGCCAAGCTTCAGGATAGATACGACTCGCGCCCCCTTCATGAAATAACCAGCTGACCTCATCTGGTGTTGCAAGAAACACACCTCGTAAAATTATTTGACTGATACGCTCGGGGTGTGTTTGAGCATAGGCAATACTCAAGGTCGTCCCCCAAGAACCACCAAATAACATCCAGCGATCAATCGAACAATGTTGACGAATTTGCTCAAAATCATTAATCAGTGAGCGTGTATTATTTTCCTCTAAACAGCAAAAAGGAAGACTACGACCACAGCCACGCTGATCCACTAAAATGATACGATAATAGGCGGGATCAAAGAAACTACGCATCTTATCCTGGCAGCCACCGCCAGGCCCGCCGTGAACAACAAGCACCGGTACACCTTGTGGATTGCCACATTGCTCGTAGTAAACTCGATGTTGTTTTGACACGGCTAGGTGACCAAAATCATAAGGCTCAATAGCAGGATATAATCGACGCATATAGACTCCTTAATTCACTCGTTGCTCAATTTTTTTAACCGCGGAACATACTAATGCGACAATGTGTACCGCCAAATCTGATAACCTTAATGCTTCAATCAAAGTGTGTTCTGTTATCGAAGATAGAGCTTGCACATGCTGATACTCTAATTGACGACACGTCCACTCGCCCGCTGCAATTAATACAGGTGGACCATAGGTACGAAATCTTGCTGCCATAATCTTGTCACTTTTGATCTGAGCTGAAATCTCAAATAGCTCTCTACCCGCTACTCCTGTTTGTTCAACATACACGTCATCACCATGACACTGTAAAACGCCTGCGTGATCGGTATTGTCAAAAAGATCGATGATCTGAGAAGAATAATTCATGGCGTCCTCGGCGAGAGTTGTCGTAGTCGTTGAATGGCAGTCGTGCATTGCTCAATGAACAACTGACACTCATCGACTCGCGTATATCTACCAAAACTGATCCGCATTGAATGGCGCGCAGATATCTCATCGACACCCATACTCAGGAGAACATGTGATGGCTCATTTAATGCAGCGTTACAAGATGAACCAGTTGATATAATAAACCTCCGTAAAGCCAGTAATAACGAGTCAATATAAACACCGTCAAATGAAACGTTGAGGCAATGAGGAACCTGATAATCAAAGTTACCATTCAAAGTTACGCCACCAATAGCCTTAAGCCCAGACCAAACTAGATCTCTTAATGACTCAACGCGATGAGACTCGTTTACATAATCCTCGAGTGTATTTTTAAATGCCGCCCCCATACCCACAATTTGATGTATAGGCAAAGTACCAGAACGAAGACCGGATTGATGCTGACCACCATGTATCTGGGACTCCAAGTGAATTCGTGGTTTTTGTCGGACATACAGTGCGCCTACTCCGATGGGTCCATAGGATTTGTGTGCCGATAATGTCATCAAATCGACGCCCATAGTGGCTACATCAACGGGGGACTTGCCAATGGACTGGGAAGCATCCACGTGAAATAAGGCACCCACTGCCTTTATGCATTTTGAAATTGCTGCGATATCCTGAACAATACCCGTCTCATTATTCACGTGCATTACACTGACCAAAACAGTATCTTTACGCAATACACTTTTCAATAAGTCTATGTCGAGTAAGCCATCTGCATCAGGCATCAAATAACATACGTCATACCCCAAACCCTCGAGCACCTTGCAAGGACCTAGCACCGCTTTGTGTTCACACGCCATGGTCACAATATGCTTACCCTTACGGCGATAAAACTGTGTAGCGCCTTTGATGGCTAAATTATTGGCTTCGGTCGCACCTGAGGTCCAAATGATACTATCAGCAGTTGCGCCAATGGACGAGGCAACTTGCTGTGCTGCCTGATCAATGAGTAACTGCGTCTTTATACCAAAAGATTTTGATGAAGGATTACCCAATGGCGTATCTGGCTGCAGACAAGGTAGCATCGCTTGAAACGCAGCTTCTGCTAATGGCGTTGAAGCCATATAATCTAAATACACACAAGCCATAATGCCCCCCTAAAAGGATGTGCGATAAAGCCATCGACAAATAGCCAAGAGAGATAAAAAGCCTAATATTGTAGCGACCTGATGAAGAGAGTGAGGCATGACCGCTAGAGCATTAGAGCTCCCCATCAACACAAATGGAATAGCAAGAATCACACCCATGAGGGCCGCACCAGCGACTAGGCCACATGCTAATAGTAATCCATTTTGATGCTGATATTCGTGCAGGGAAACGACATCATGACGCTTTCGCATTGATCGATTCACGAGATAGCTGACAAAAGTTCCTATAATAACCGGTGTCATTACATCTGTTGGCAAGTAAATACCTAATCCCACCGCTAATACGGGTAAACGATACCCCTTAGGTTTTAACCATTCATCTACCCCAATCAAAATAACGGCGATTGATACACCCAGTATGACCATGGCCCACTCCAAATTTCCAGTCAGGATCCCTTGAGCGACAGATGCAAGAAGGCTTGCCTGAGGTGCGGGTAACATCTGGGAAGGGTCCATACCTGAACGCGGGTAAATACCTGCCATGCCGTATGCTTGAAATAATAGATCTAAAACCGGAGCGATAGTGAATGATGAACAAACAACGCCTAAGATAAGCACAAGTTGCTGTTTCCAGGGGGTTGCCCCCATAATCTGACCAGCTTTGAGATCTTGAATATTTTCATTTGAAATTGAAGCTGCAGTTGCGATCATGGCCGTAATCACAATCAATACACCTAAAAGATGCAAAATATGATGCAGATGTGGTGGTAGTAGTTTAAATAACAAAAATATCGCGCCGATCAATGCTACTGCAATAATCAAGACCCCAGACAGTGGGTTGTTAGTTGATCCAACCATACCGGTAAAATAACCACAGACTGTAGATAGAGCAAAACCAATCGCTAAAATTAACCCGATCACTAAAAGAATAAATCCATGAGTGCCTAATACAGAAATACCTAAATCAAGACTCTTTATTTGAGTCCACATGAAGTAGTAAATAGCGACAGCAACAAGCAGTATGCCCATCACAATCCAAACTCCTGGAATGTCCCTATCTGTTCGTGGTCGAGCATTACTTGAGGATAAAGACTTGCTTTTAATAGGCGACTGCCATCCATCCAGCAAAGGTTTAATCATTCGAAGAAGCGTCCAGATACCTCCAACGAACATCACACCAACCCCCACAAAGCGCAAGTGCGAGGACCACATATCCATCACCAGCGAATAGGCATCACGACTGGTATCCACGGAAGCCAGCCCGAAATGCAAAAATAGCACAGGTAATACAACCATCCATCCAATAACCACACCAGCCAGTAAACTCAAACCGACTTCTATACCGATAATATAGCCCGCTGCAACGAGCGCTGGGTTGTAGCCAATCCCAATACCCGTGAAAACTTGACCTATGCGAAACCAGAGCTGAAGCGAGTCTGTAAAGATCTGCAATCCAGCCTGACAAAAACTGACCAATCCTCCTACTAACGCCCCCCAACAGAGTGCTCCTAAATCACCACCACCCTCGGCACAGGCTGTCAGCACTTTACCGATGGCGGTTCCCTCAGGAAATTTTAAGGTTGGTATATTCAAAAGAACACGACGCAGCGGGACTGAGAATAGCACACCCAAAATACCGCCTAACATCGTTATCATGAGTGTTTCCCAATATGGGAAATGCTGCCAATAATGAAGTAAAATCATTGCCGGCAGTACGAAAGAAACCGCAGCAGCCACTCCCTCGCCAGCAGAAGCTGCCGTTTGCACCATGGTGCTCTCTAGTATGTTTGACCGCTTAAAAAATCGCAGAATACCGATCGAGATGACCGACGCAGGAATGGATGCTGATATCGTTGTCCCAACCTTTAAAGCCAAGTAACAGTTGGCTCCTGCTAATACACAGGCTAATACGATTGAGAGGAAGATAACCTTGATAGTCAATTCTGGTAGAGATTCACTAGCAGGCACATAGGGTTTGACATCCTGATTTAAGTCGCTCACACGAATACCCACTTAGTTCTAATTAAAAAGCAGACCCGATTATACACACAAAAAAATAGTAAAGGTAGAAGCCTACGAATCACTTATTGAGAACTGCTTTAAATATCCCTCTTAAAATATTGATTTCATTCTTCTTTAACCGAGACCTGTGAAAAAGACGATACAAGCGACGCATCAATAATTTGGGGTGTTTTGGATCGAGAACGTTCAGATAAACAAGCGCGTCTTCCATACTTTCCATAAAACTCACCACTTCTTCACCACTGGCCCAAGCCTCACCAGGATCTGATCCTTCTGCAAGGGGTGATGATAAATCACGCTCTTTGGCATTAATTATTGTAGCTCGCAATTCGTAACATATGACCTGAACTGCCGCAGCAAGGTTTAATGACGAAAAAGCTGCATTTGAATTGATGTAAACATGGGACTGGCAAACAGCCAACTCATCATTCGTTAAGCCTGCGTGCTCTCGACCAAACACAAAAGCTACAGTAGCTGAGCCCATCAAAGTGCTCGCTTGCTCAGCACACTCTCGTGGAGAACACAACGGCCACTCCAACGATCGTTGGCGAGCACTCGTTGCAAATGCATACTCAACGCCCCTCAGTGCCCTTGGTAAGACCTCCACTGTGCAGGCGTTCTCCAGCAGATCATCGGCCCCAGCTGCCATTTGTATCGCCCTTTGGTCAAGCTCGCATTGAGGGTTAACGAGGTATAACTGCGATATCCCCATTGTTTTCATGGCCCTAGCAGCAGCACCAATGTTACCCGGATGAGTTGGCTCCACCAGTACAATTCGAGCGTTCTCTAGCATATTCCGACCTCCAAAAATGGGTTAGACAGATACCGCCCAACCTGTAAAATTGGTATGCAATCTACAATAATTCGATGAAACCTACCAGAGGCAAACAGAGGTTGCATCCTACTCTCGATTTGCTATGCTTGGCGCAATTTTATCCTCAGAGGAAAATCCATGCATCCTATGCTCACCATCGCACTACAAGCCTCTCGCCAAGCGAGCAAACAGATATTGCGTGCTTTTGACCAACCTGACCGTATCACCATTACCGAAAAAACGAGCAATGACTTTGTCACAGACGTTGACACTTTAGCCGAGCAAATCATCATCGAACACATCCAAAAAGCCTACCCCTCACACAGCATTCTGTCGGAAGAACACGGAAAAATTGACGGTGATGAATACTGTTGGATTGTCGATCCATTGGACGGTACAACCAACTTCATTCACGGAATACCCCACTTTGCTATCTCTATTGCGGTTAAAAAACAAGATGAAATGATAGTTAGCCTTATCTTCGACCCCATTCGAAACGAACTATTTACCGCAACTAAAGGTGGCGGGACTCAACTGAACCACCGCCGCATCCGAGTCTCAAACACAACCCGCTTAGCTCAAGCCCTCATAGGCACTGGCTTTCCATTTCGCGATAAGCAACACATAGCTCCCTACCTAAGTACCTTCTCAACACTACTACCACAAACTTCTGATATCAGGAGAAGCGGCTCTGCAGCACTGGATCTTGCCTATGTTGCTGCGGGCAGACTGGACGGGTTTTGGGAGCCATCGCTAAAATCCTGGGACATGGCTGCGGGCGTTCTAATGATTCAAGAGGCTGGGGGTATGCTCTGTGATTTTAATGGTGAACAAGATTATTTGTCCTCTGGTTGCATCATTACTGGCAGCCCTAGGATTTTTAAGCAACTTTCAGCATGCGTCATGGAAACCCTGCACGAAAAGCATTAACACAAACAGTCAGCTGATTTCCAGAAAAATTACAAGGCTCTTTGTCGTTGAGATTCATACAAACAAATGCCTGTTGCCACTGAGACATTGAGGCTGCTCACATCTCCTGGGAGGTCAATGCGCGCTAGAAAGTCGCATTGCTCGCGCACCAAGCGACGCATGCCACTGCCTTCGTTTCCCATCACAAAAGCAATGGGGCCCTTCAGATCCAACGTGCTAATCTCTTCGGTGGATTGATCGTCTGTGCCAACAATCCAAAAACCTTGCTTCTTGAGCCACTGAATTGTTCTGACTAAGTTGGTCACAGTGAGAAATGGCGTTAAAGCTGCTGCCCCACAAGCAACTTTCTCAACGACTGGTGTCATGCCGACAGCACGATCTTTGGGGGCAAGCACAGCACACACATTAAATGCATTGGCACTGCGCAAGCACGCACCAAGATTATGTGGATCTTGCACACTATCCAGTATCAGTAGTAATGGCGCGACTTCATCAATTAAAATCGCCGATAAATCTTTTTCGGAGAAACTGATCGTTTTTTGAGCTTGTGCGATCATACCCTGATGAACTTGGCCATTCGCCATTTGACTGAGAGCAGCTGATGAGGCTTGAGAAATAGTGATACCTTGCTGTTTTGCTAACTGGGCAATCGTTTCCATCCGGTCATCTTGCCGGCCTGATTGCAAGTACAGCTGCACAATCATATCCGGAGAAGTTAGTAAAGCGATCCGTAAAGCGTGATATCCATAAATCCATTGAGCTCGTGACATAAAAACCCCAGGGCAAACCTTGCACCTTTTTTAAGATTCGCTATGATGACAGCTAATTTTTTGGAAGACAAGGATGCTTCATGCCCAAACAGCCCCTAATTTTCATCTCTGTAAAATTCGTTCTACTATCCGTAATGATGTCTCTTATTCTGAGTGCATGCAGCAGAAAGGTACCACAAGATGGCCCACCCAAAGGAAATATCAACGTTAGCCAAATAAAAAATCCAATACCTCGAAAAGAAACTAAGAGTCGTTATGGGAATCCCCCCTCCTACGTCATAGCTGGTAAGCGCTACTTCGTTTTACCTACCTCAGATGGCTATCAAAAGCGCGGAATTGCTTCGTGGTATGGCACAAAATTTCATGGGCGACTTACTTCGAGCCGAGAACCTTATGACATGTTAGCTATGACAGCGGCCAGCCCTGAGCTTCCGATTCCCTGTTATGCACAAGTCACGAATCTAGAAAATGGAGAGACTATCATCGTACGAGTGAACGATAGAGGACCATTTGCCCCTAATCGAATCATTGATCTTTCATATGCAGCAGCATCAAAACTGGGTTTTTCTCAAAAAGGCACTGCTTTAGTTGAGGTAAAAACTGTTACAAGCGTCCCACAATCTACTTTGGCAACCCAATCGAATCAGCCCTCCTACCTGATTAACTCAACGACTCAATTAGCGCATAACCCACAACTTTTCCTACAAGTAGGCGCATTTCATAATCAAAGTAATGCCTCTCTTTTGAAACAGCAACTGGCTTCTCTAACACACAAAGGCGTCCGTATTGAAACTCAACAACATGCATCAGGTAAGCTTTTCTTGGTTCAAATAGGCCCACTCAAAGGCGTAGGTGAATCTGATCAACTACTGGCACAACTGCAACAAGCGGGTTACCGAGAAGCTCTAACCGTCATTAGCTAATGAGCATATACATGAATGAAGTATCGAAAACCTATGATTGGAATCAATTTATTCAAGAAGAACAGCAAAAGGATTACTTTAAGAGCATAAAGCAGCATATCACTCAACAAATCAGTCAGGGTACTATTGTTTACCCTCAGACAAGCGATTACTTCAAAGCTCTTAATCTGACCCCATTTGATGCTGTGAAAGTTGTTATCATAGGACAAGACCCCTACCACAATCCCAATCAAGCAAACGGGTTGTGCTTTTCTGTTCCAGAAGGCGCCCCTCGTCCACCCTCACTAAAAAATATCGTCAAAGCCGTAGAAATGGACATTGGGCAGTCACGAATAGTTGGTGGCGACCTGACACCTTGGGCAAAACAGGGCGTTCTTCTTTTAAATAGTGCTCTTTCGGTTGAGGCTTACAAAGCAGGCTCTCATAGTAATATCGGCTGGGAAACATTCACAGATCGAGTCATACAGTTGCTGAACCGCCACTCCAAACCGATTATCTACCTACTGTGGGGTAAGCATGCTCAAAAAAAGTTAAGTTTAATTACCCACTCACAACATCACTTCTTAACAGCACCACACCCCTCCCCTCTTTCCGCACACAGAGGGTTCTTCACCTGTTGCCATTTTTCGAAAACTAACACCTGGCTCACCCAAAACGGCCGGACCCCCATCGATTGGTGACCTTGACTTCATTCCTTTCGATAGCTAGAGTGACTTCTAGCTCATCGAGTAGGCTCTCCGTACGAAGACATTGCTCGTTCTAATGCAGCTAAACTTCTGGAGACACACATTGACAGTGCTTAAAATTTTACAATACCCTGACCCTCGTCTAAAAACCGTTGGGAAAACAGTAACCGACTTTGGAAGTAGTACGCAACGTATTATTGACGACATGTTTGAAACGCATTATGCGCAAAAAAACTGTGCAGCCCTGGCTGCTACGCAGTTAGACCTGATCGATCCACCACATATCACAGTCATTGATTTTTCTGAAAAAAAAGACGAACCATTTTGTTTAGTGAATGCGAAAATTGTAGCAACTCGTGGTGAAACCCACGAGGAAGAAGGCTGCATGTCTGTTGGACCTGGCGGTGCTATCTATGAGAAAATCCCTCGAGCGGAAGAAATCACCGTAGCAGCACAAGATCGCCACGGTAACACACTTAACTTTGAAGCTGATGGCTTTATGGCAAAATGCATTCAGCATGAACTCGACCACCTCAAGGGTATTTTATTCATTGATTATCTCAGCCCGCTAAAACGTCAAAGAGTATTAAAACAATTAAAAAAAATTAAAAAGAAAAAATAATCAATAATACTAGGATACCCACTAAGCACATGGCCAATAAGTAGTAGATGATTCCTCAGTAAAAAAAAATTATACTATGAGCAATCTCAACTGATCAGCGCCTCAAGGATGATTCAAAATGAAAAACACCACCGCAAATAAAACTGCGACTGAGCAATATGAATACGATGCACGTATTCTGGTAAGAACAATCGCTATCATGTGCATCTATGTGCTTTCATGGAACGTACAAACGTTCATTTACATGCACTATGATTTAGCGTTAGACAGCACATTTTTATTCCTCTTCTTTGCGATCATGGCAACCATTTACTTTGCCACAAACCCTAGACCAGAGCTTTCGCGTTTTGGTATTACTAAAAAGTTCTTTTTAAGCTCGATCATGCAAAGCATTGTCTGGACCATTGCTTTCTGTGCACTAGCAACAGGAGCAGCTTATCTATTAGCTTCTCAACCATTTCATTTTTCATTACACATCGACCCCAAACGCTACACCAGCATGCTGATCTATTTACCCTTTTCATTTGTTCAAGAGTTCATTATTCGAGGTGTTTTACAAACTACTCTCTATAATATTTATAAGAAACAGTACTTATTTCTTGCCATTCTAGTATCCAATCTTATCTTTGCATGTGCTCACGTCACTTTTTTTGGTTTAACCCATGCACTTCTCACCATAATTCCAGGAATAATGTGGGGATACATGTACTATAAGAAACCTAACCTTGCAGGCGTGACGCTTTCTCACACTCTGATTGGAATCTACGTCTTTGACATTCTTAACTTTCAATTTATACCGACGGAGTATTGCATCTACTCACTCATATAAAAGTGCTGCAAGCTCACTTCCCTCGTGATCGGTCACTTTGAAGTTGAACGGTGTTAGCAACTGACGCAATAGAAGGTTTTTGCTGAACCAGTGACTGCAAACTCTGGCGCGCGCTCACAAAAGTACTTTTAGTATGGTATTGACCGGATAGGTCCAGAATAGAGCGATCATTTAACACCATTCCGGAACGATTAGAGCGTGAACCTGAAGTAACACTTGAAAAACCTGCAGACTCTCCAAAAAACATGGCATGCAGAAAGTCCTCACCACACTTCTGAGGAATACCGAGCAAATTACCCACCTGATGCTTGACAACAAATAATCCAATTGAGGCTGGGCTTAAGTCCGTAAACTTTTTAATAATCTTATCATCAATGAAAACTCCTTCATCAACCATATGCACCATGGCATCAGCAGTATTGACTGCTATTGATTGATTTGATATCCCATCGCGCAACCAACGAAAAAAAGCTTCACCCTCACGATTTACGGAAGGTATTACTAATTCTTCACTTAACTGACCCAATGCATTTAATAGCTCCATAATGTCATCAAGCTTAATCAATGCTAAAGCACGCCTAATACCCCCGCCGCGACTATCATCACCATTGAGAGCATCCAACCATTGGGAGTAAATATCTAAGTTGCTAGATATCCATAAAAAACCCTCACGAGGCATTAACTGTCTTGCAAGTAATACTGTAATTGCGCCCTGTAGACGCTGATGGAGATAATGCCGCGGATAAATTTTGTAAAAAAGCCCCTCTTCCTCAGACATCAAACCTTCAAAGGGATTCCACTCTTTTACAAAATTTCCTTCTTTATCCGTCAACATGACACAGTGACTAGTAATAACGTGCCCGATATCACAAAAAATTGCAGCTGAAAATAAGGCATACTTTTGTAAGTCTGAGAGTACTTGATTCTCAGGAGACTGCATGACTAAGGATGCACGCGCAATGGCCTCACTAAGCAACCCACCCAACAGCCCGTTGGTTTGTCTTGGTAACAGTTGAACACATGACGCGAAAGACAACAGTAAATCGTTGTATAAGTGATCAAAGGATAAGTCATCTAAACCTGACGCATCATGCAATTGCTTAATCAACGCTTGATAACGAAATGAATCCATCATAACCTCAGCCTGCATAACAGGTAGCAGGTGGCCTTCTTTATAAGCCTTAAAACGAATGGCGCTCATGTCTAGATTAGATGATTTGATAAACATAATTCTCCTGCAACCTACGTGCACTGAAGGTGAATTTAGAGGCTCATAGTTTACGAGCATATTTTAAAGTAGAGTATGCGCCTTATTCAATAGACTGAATACGAAATAGCTTACAAAAACACTTGAAATGATCTAAAAATAAACAAATATCGCCTTATCGACTTCATTTTGAACATGTTTTATTCGATATTATCTCAAAAAATCCAATGATTTGAGGCTGTTGAACTATTTTAAGACTGATGTATCCTAGACGCTCTTAGGATGATAACGGATGCATTACATGTCGCATGACTACAACCCCGCTGAAGTAGAAAAAAAAGCACAAGAATTTTGGGAGTCACACAACTGCTTTGCGGTCAAAGAAGATCTTAGTCGTGAAAAATTCTACTGTCTGGCAATGTTGCCGTATCCCAGCGGAGATTTACACGTAGGACATGTGCGCAACTATACCCTCAGTGATGCAGTATCGCGCTATCAACACATGCAAGGAAAAAATGTTCTGCAACCCATGGGCTGGGATGCCTTTGGTTTACCTGCTGAAAACGCGGCAATCAAACATAAGGCATCACCTTCTGAGTGGACTTACAAAAACATCAATCGAATGCGTAAGCAGCTCAAGCAGCTCGGGTTTGCAATTGACTGGAGCCGTGAAGTCACCACTTGCGACCCTAGTTATTATCAGTGGGAACAGTGGTTATTTATTCGGCTATACAAAAAAGGACTCATCTACAAAAAAAAATCCCTAGTTAACTGGGATCCAGTTGACCAAACCGTCCTCGCTAATGAGCAAGTCATCGATGGAAAAGGTTGGCGATCAGGTGCACCTGTTGAACAACGTGAAATTGCACAATGGTTCTTTAAAATCACAGACTATGCAGACGAACTTCTGGATGACTTGGATCAGCTGAAGCACTGGCCTCAACAAGTGATCACCATGCAAAAAAATTGGATAGGTCGATCTAGGGGGCTGAAAATACAATTTAAGGTTATACAAAAACATCAACACATCCTCGATGTGTTTACTACTCGCCCAGATACCTTCATGGGGGTCACCTATTTAGCAATAGCACCACAACACCCCTTGTCCACGCAAGCTGCAAAAGATGATCCAAATATTGAAGCGTTTATTCGCCAACATCAAGAGCTCGTTACCGAGGCAGAGCGCTCCACTCAAAATAAGGTGGGTATATTCTCTGGTATGTATACTAGACACCCCCTCACGAAAGCCAAACTTCCCATTTGGATATGTAACTTCGTTCTAATGGAATATGGATCCGGTGCCGTCATGTCGGTACCTGCACATGATCAACGAGACTTCGAGTTTGCTAAACACTATCAACTTCCTATTCAGCCTGTCGTCATCCCCAACCACTCAACTGATTGGGACTTTAACCTCAAGCCTTATACCGAGCCAGGCATAATGATTAATTCAGGTGACTTTAACGGGCTTAAATCAAAAGCCGCGATCAAGGCGATCTCTAAGCATCTGATAGAACTTGATCTAGCCACTCAAACTACAAATTATCGCCTTAGAGACTGGGGAATATCTCGACAGCGCTACTGGGGAACACCCATCCCTATGATTCAATGCAAACACTGTGGCGATGTTCCCGCTCCCGAAGAAAGCCTGCCGGTTTTGCTACCCACCGATATCATTCCGCCAGAGCAAGGATCAGCGTTACAACAATGTCCAGAGTTTCTTAATACGACCTGCCCAAATTGCGGTGAACCCGCCAAACGTGATTCAGATACCATGGACACTTTTGTTGAATCCTCTTGGTACTATGCACGCTATTGCAGCTATGATCAAAATCAGGCTATGCTCGATGACCGTGCAAACTATTGGTCGCCTGTTGATTATTACATTGGCGGAATTGAGCACGCCGTAATGCATCTACTTTATGCTCGCTTTATGCATAAGGTTTTGCGTGACGAAGGCTTGGTTAATTCTAGCGAGCCTTTTAAGACTTTACTGACACAGGGCATGGTCCTGAAAGATGGTGCGAAAATGTCTAAATCGAAAGGCAACACCGTCTCTCCCACAGCGCTTATCAAACAGTACGGCGCAGACACACTCAGGTTCTTTCAACTCTTTGCGGCACCACCAGAGCAATCACTGGAATGGTCAGATAGCGGCATAGAAGGTTCGCATCGTTTTTTAAAAAAGTTATGGATGTTCTGTATGGACAACCAACCGCTAATTCTTTCAGCAAAAAATACACCGCTTAATGAACAGATCTCTGCGCAGCTGATTCAAGATTCGTCGTATCAAAACTTTCATACTATTCTGGAACAAGCCTGTGTTGATATGGAAAGATCACAGTTTAATACTGTAGCATCAGCCACTATGAAGATGCTTAATTTACTCACGCAAATGGATTCTAATACAGCGATATATCCTGCTTTTGTTAGGGAATGTGTTTCAATGTTGTTGCGCGTATTAGCGCCAATCACGCCGCACTTGACTCACCACCTCTGGATATTGTTGGAATATCCAGAAGACATCTTCTCAGCAAGCTGGCCAACACCCAACCAAAATGCCCTTGAGCAAAAGAAAATATTACTCATTGTTCAAATCAATGGAAAAAAAAGAGCGACCCTCACTATTGCACCCGATCTTTCACAATCAGAAACAGAACAAATAGCACTTGAAAATGAACACATACAAGCACACCTTTCCAATCAAGTGATTAAGAAAGTTATTGTGGTTCCCAAAAAACTGATTAATATTGTGGTGTAGAAGAGCATGACCCTATCATCAAAAATAAAAAAATATGTCTTAACCTCAGTATTAAGTATGCTCTGCTCTGGATGTGGTTTTCACATGCAGCATGCTCGAGACCTTCCGGACAGCTTGTCAACCGTGTACATCAAAGAAAGTCATTTTTTCGATCATGGTCTCACATCATCGTTGCGAAATTATTTTCAAGGCATGCAAGCAAACATTACTGAATCACAGAAATCCTCGCCCTTAACGATTGAGATCACACAAGTTAACTATCACAACACTTCAGCTGCCTTAGATTCAGGCAGTAATGCCATCACTAACACTTACTATGCGAACGCATCATTGACTGTGCTTAATGCTCATCAACAAAAAATACTGGGCCCAAAGGTCTTCACAACATCTCACACGATCAGTCAAAATTCTGCCATCATTAATACTTCTGCTAAGACACATCAAGTCAATCAAGAGCTCACACGTACGCTGGTATCTTCAATGACCTCATGGCTTAATACGCCCTCTAATATCAAAGTATTTGAACAAGCTATCGAGCGCGATCATGCCAATTAATACTGACCAACTGATGAGGCAGCTAAAAGAAAATGTTGCTCCTATTTATCATATCCATGGAGATGAGGTTCTTCTCTTACAAGAAGCCAAAGATGCTATTCGAGAAGCCGCAAAAGCTAACGGTGCTGATGAGCACCACACCTTTCTTGTTACACCAGATATAGACTGGCAGCATGTGTCCAATACACTGTCTCAGTCTGGCCTGTTTGCCAATAAACAGTGCATCGACTGCACTCACCCAACGGGTAAGTTTGATAAAAAAGCCATAAACATACTGAGTAATTACTGTAAAAAACCCAACCCAGATAACACGCTCATTATCAGCACACCCAAATTAACTAAAGCTCAACTCAATAACGCTTTTTATAAAACACTGACACAACAAAGTGTCTCAGTACAAATATGGCCCATTCCGCTTAACAAACTGCCTACCTGGATACAACAACGGATGCAGGCTCATGCTTTAACCGCTGATATTCAAGCTGTACGCATGCTAGCCGAACTAACCGAAGGTAATTTGATTGCGACTCACCAAGCCATAAAGAAACTTCATCTACTTTATTCGGGCGAACATATCACACCTAATATGCTGCAAGCTTTACTCACCAACTACCAGCACTACTCTATTTACGACCTGACTAATGCTGCTTTGTCTGGACAAGTAAAAAAAACCTTACACATTCTATCGACACTTCAGCAAGAGCATACAGAGCCTGTATTAGTGTTATGGAATATTAATCGCGAGCTACGTACTTTATTACCTATGGCTTGGCAAGTGGAACGAGGCAGCTCAATAGCCCAGGTCACCTCATCAGCATGGTCATCACAAAAGCCCTTGCTCCAAACAGCGCTCAAACGACTAAATTCTAATTCTATACAACAGTTACTACAGGAGTGCAGCCGACTTGATCAAACCATTAAAGGTGCGATGCCTGGGTCATTCTGGCATCTCTGTGAAAATCTTCTGTTACAATTCACGCAGACTCCAATGCGCAAAAGATGATGACTATAACAAGATATCCCCTTCTAGGCCTGCTTGGTGGCACCTTTGACCCAGTTCATCATGGGCATTTAGCTATTGCCGAGCACTGTTTAAATCAGTATGCCATGCAATCGATACAATTTATCCCAAATCAAAATCATTTTCATAAACCCGATGTACAGGCGAGCGCATCAGATAGGGTCAGCATGCTAGAGCTAGCCATAGCAAAACACCCACAATGGAGCATTAATACTATTGAGTTATTTAATGATAAACCGGCCTACACAATAGATACCGTTGCACTCTTAAAAGGCTCGTTTCCCAACCACTCACTGTGCTTTATTCTTAGTGTAGAAGCGTTTAATGGATTTAATACATGGAAGAATTATCACCACATTATTGATCATTGCCATCTCATTATTCTTGGACGTTCAGGTCATCTCTTAGAATACCACACCTGGCAACAACAGCTTTTATCGGATTTTTCTGTAGATCATCATCGAGAGCTAGAAATAAACCCACATGGGAAAATTCTACTGGATACATATACCCCTCCGGCCATTACCTCCTCTGAAATTAGAAACCAGATAAAAAGAAATGACCAGCAAGCTGTTGAGATTGATCCTGCTGTAAAGGACTATATTAAGACTCATGATTTATATCGATAAATGACCTATAATAGTCATTATCAGTGATTAAAAGGAGTTATTATGGATACGCTGACGCGCTTAAAAACTATGCTTAGCCAAGAATTTGGCATCGAGATAAGTCAGATTGATAGTCAATCAACAATACAAGGTAACTTGAATCTTGACTCAGTTGACGTTATCAGCCTCGTGGCCTCAATTGAAATCAAATTTAATATTAGTCTCAATGAGGAAGACTTACTACCCATTGAAACACTGCAGCAATTGGCTGACTTGATCGACGAACGCACCAAGCATGGCTGAATTTCAGAATGCGATTGATGCTCTAAAACACCATGTCGAGCATCGAGGTGATTCCCTTGCGTATCAGACAATAGATAGCTTTGGAAAAGTGATAGACACTGTGGACTATCAAGCCCTATGGTATCGCTCACACAGTATTGCTCAAACTATAACAACTTTCACGCAGCCTGGTGATCGGGTCATACTACTCTATGAAAATAGTATAGAAATGATATCTGCACTTTTAGGCTGTATGATAAGTCATACAATCGCCATACCCTGTGCTCCATTAAAGGGTAGCTTGTCACCTACTGCTATCAGTATTGTTAGACTTATGGGAATCGCAAATAATGCAAACCCATCTTTAATTCTAAGCAATGAGCAATACACTCAGCGACTCCTTACCTATTCAAAAAGCAACACGCCCATAGTCAATAACACACATCAACCTATAAAAATTATTAACACAGAGGCCATTACCACAACAACACACACAGCCTCCATTCGACTCAATAGTATCGCATATTTACAATATACCTCTGGCACCACTGGAGTGCCGAAAGGAGTCATCCTATCTCATGACAATGTTTCGAATAATGTTCATCATCTCATTCATCATGCGAATACATCAGAGCGAGAACGTCTACAAACAGCAGTGAATTGGCTTCCGCTTCATCATGACATGGGACTGATTAATGCAGTTTTTATTCCACTCTACCTCGGCTGCCCTAGCATTCTATTATCGCCATTTAGTTTTCTAAAACGCCCAGTGACCTGGCTTACAACGATTTCACAATATCCTGGAGTGACGAGTGGAGCACCTTGTTTTGCTTTCGCTCACTGTTGCAAATACATTACCGAAGATCAACGTAAGAACCTTGACTTGTCATCATGGGCTTTGGCCTTTGTTGGATCTGACTCAAGTAAGATTGAGCAAATCACAGCGTTTATTGACCGCTTTCAAGATTATCAATTGGACCCCACTATCTTTCACCCATGCTATGGGCTAGCCGAAGCGACAGTGCATGTCTGTGGTGATTGGCGCCTACAGGGCCTTGAATCCCATGCTTTTGATAGAGGTGCTCTTCAAGCAGGGGTAGCAAAGCTATCCACTATTAACTACAAGACTCTCATAGCACATGGAAAGCCGTTTAACGATCACGGACTATACATTGTAGATAGAGATACCCAAGAACAACTTCCCGAAAAATGTCTCGGTGAGATATGGATAAAAGGGCCCAGTGTTGCTTCAGGCTACTGGAATAATAAGTCAATCAGTAAAGAGACTTTTAATAATAAGCTAGAAGGACATGAGGGCATCTTTCTCAAGACGGGTGACATAGGCTTTATGATGAATAATCAACTGTATATCACTGGGCGTCTAAAGGATACACTGATTATACGAGGACAAAACATTGCTCCTGATGATATAGAATGGATTGTGATGCGGAACACAGCGCAACTACAGTATGGTCAAGTTGCTGCTTTCTCAATAGAGGAAAATCATGAAGAACAATTGATAGTATTAATACACCAACCACGTTACCCCATAGAAGAGCGAGAGATTTTATTGGAGAGCGCATATACTGCCATATTGAATCAATTAGGCATACAGCCAAAAAAAATCTGCCTCATCAAAGCACCTGCTCTCCCACTCACAACAAGTGGCAAGCTGAACCGTATTGCATGCAAAAAACTCTATCTCGAACATCAATATACAATTTTATCTTCTTTTAAGCGTTACTAAGCCCTAAATCCTGTGCTTTTTTTATTCGGGGAAGATAAAGTGATTAAATAATCACTAGCAGCATGGTGCATTATGCTCCAGTTAGCTGGCCAATTAGTACTAACTTGCACAAATCCTCTAATGAACCACCTGTCCAACTAGCAATATTTAACGGGAAAAACCATTATTTACAACTATTTTTCAAAAAAAATACTCTTCTAGTGATATCAATGAACTGATCATGACATCGTTAAATTTTAATAGTTTGTTAATATTAGTATGCTAGGATCCTCTGGCTACAAAAAGAGCATCCTAGCTAGTGAGCCTCTACATGAACGATATCAACTTTAATCTATTCGAAATCATTGATGAATCCAGGTCTGAGATTCTCGATTCCTCCAACCCTATGAAAAAAGTCGAAGTCCATCTAATCAGCAAAGACTTTCTAGATCTCATAAGAAGCCACAGCAAGGATCCACACTCAACGAGCCTACGAATCTCCTTTATGATCACTGAGGAATATGAATATGCATTCATGCAATGTAATTGGATACAGGTCCTCAAATTCATACAAAGACTCATACACAATATTGAGAAATTTAAACCTGAATTCATTGAGAAGAATCTAAGCAATCCATGGATGTCGTCAAAAGAATTTAAAGATCTCCTAATCACAGGGTTATCGGAGTTAGCAGACTTTATTTCAAAAGAATTTAAGATCAGGATCAACTTATCGAGAACAGAAATTTCCGATCAACTGTATCAGATTGATGAAAATGCTATAGCTATATTTAATAGACATCGATTTACAAAACCTCTCGCAGCAGAATCCAAGTCCTCAAGTACGACATCACATGAAAATGCTAACAAGGGATATTTTCACAGCAAACAGTCAGATGGTAGACAATATCATCATAAAAATTCCAGGCAAAAAACATCACACAAGACGGGCACAGAACAGCATCCATTGAGGGAAAAAATCACATTAAAAAAGAATGAACTCCACCAAGGTTACCTTTTCGAATTAATCACCGCAGCAGAAAAACAGGATAAATCACTACTACGACATTTAAAAAACTGCTCAACCAGGTTAACCAGTACGCCAGAAACTTATCAGATGATTGATCATTGGCTTGAAAAAGCTCGGAAAAAGTCATCCAGATGTATTGAAATAGGTAATATAGGTATTAAATCATTAAAAGATAGTGTAACAGACGGATGCAAAGAAATTTTCAAGAAAAGAAAGGACTTTTTGAAAATGGTCACTACGCGTCTGACAAGACTCCAAGAATTCGGAGACTTTCTCAAACTATTTGACGAAAATTCATATCAGAATATCCAAAAAAAAGTCGAAACGTATAACAAACGGATGCGTATGATTAAGTTATTGGAGAAAAGTATTGTAGGAGAGCATGAACAGGAATCATACATTGGTCTGATAAGACACTTAAAAAAAGAGGTGGATATTTCATTAGAAAACACCTATAAATTGATCCATCTACACACTGAAAAATTCAATTGGGTTTCTGAATGCTTCAAGGATCAGAGTCAAAATCTTGAAGGAAAATCATTAAAAGGTCTCACCTACAAACAATTAGTATCCGAATTAGACATTACAAAAAACTATATTTCTCAAGTTCTAGAACATGATACAAAAGAGCGGCCACCTGCACCGAATACACATTCACTATCAGCAACCAGTCAATATCTCACACAACAGATTCGATTGATTGAGAACAGTCGCATAACAGAATTCAAAAAAAACCTGACTGATATATTCAGTGTCATAGTATTAAGTAATGCCCAGATCTTTAGTGATCATAAACAGTATAACTTTCAGCTAAAAGAAAGCATTAACTCACTAATATCAAGGTGTAATACGCTCTTAACTCAGCTTAATGTGGTTGATATTTACAGTCTTAGTCAGAGATCATGGCAACTCCAAGAAAAATACCTTGATCTAGTAAAAAATGTTACACAACAGATTCGATCTATTGAGAACAGTCGAGTTACTGAATTCAAAAATTACCTTACAGATATATCCAATATCATACTCTTAAGTAAGGCTCACATCTTTAGTGATCGTAAGCAGTATAACGATGGTTTAGTTCAAAGCATTAACTCTTTGCTAATTAGTTGCAATAATTTCATAACTCAGCTTCACGTGGCTGATATCCACAGCCTGGGCCAGTCATCGTACCAGCTTCAAGCAGAATACCGTGATCTGATACAAACCTTAGTGCAATACGTTAAATCACGAGAACCGAACATACAGGATACTCATGAAAAAGGCTTGCCTTTTTCCGATTATTTGAAAAAACTCTATAGTATGGAAATACAATCACCTCTGCAGGAATTAACTGAAAAAGATGCCGCTTTATTGAAAAAAATGCTGTCTACAAACAATCATGAAGACTCACCACACACACCAGGAATTTCATGTCTTTTTTCCAAAAAACAAAAAAATATTCACTTATCCGAAAACGATCTTGGAGATTCCTTACAGATATCACCGCAAGATACTCCTGCTAAAAGCGCTTCCGCATTATCTTCTAGTGATCTTGTTGCATGGATCCGACAATCCCACTCAAACTTTAGCCCAACCAGCATAACAGGACCCGTAACATTTTCCCCATAAGCTAATGATCTATTTTTAAAAAAATGATAATACCCAATGACCATTGCTAGATCGTTGAGTTATTGATAAAAAAATTTAACCATCAATTACTCATATAGTTCTAAAGAGGGTGATGAGTTATCGTGTTAGTTGCAGCATCGTCTATAAAAGGCACCCCATCGCTATCTCTATTGAAATTGACCTACCTTATACATAAAACTATTTAAACCAGTGACTTTTATGCAAACTACCAGTTTGCCAGTTATAAAGCTGAGCCTAACTTACCGTGATCAAAACAATAAGCATCACCTACCTTATCAGACATCCATGAACAGGTTTTATTATTCTCACAAGATTTTTGTGTTTTGTATGAGGCACAAACCCTTTTACACCTTTTGTGTTCAGGGTCCCATGAACAGTATTTATGAACATTACACTCATGTATTTTTGCATACTCGCATTGCACTGGCTGGATAATTTTGTTGTCAGGTCTCTGATGATCTGAGCTTGCGAATACAGAAGAAATTATAACCGACATACCTAGCACAACTGCAACTAAGGCGGTTAATATCTGTTTCATAGTCTTACCCCAATCTATTTCTTTGTAACATAACTCATAATAGACCATAACTTTTCATTTGCTTGAAAATAGAGACAGAGAATAACGTTACAGAAGGTATTTTGAATAGTGATACGGTGAGCGACCATCAGTAAGCACTGGCGCCTTATTATGATAAATCAATGATTTACATTCTTTGAGGAGATTAATTTTGATGCCCGAAAAACACATAGAATACAATCAAAGAAACCCGCTGAAAATTAATATTTCCTTAATATTTTTCATTTATTATATCACGTTGAGATCCCAACCACCTGTTAATACTCAAAAAAACATGTCATATCCTGAAGATCAAATTACAACAGTAAGCCACTTGCTAGTAAGTGAAATTGATAATACCCTTCTACGAAATAGCCTGTCTGTTAACGGAATGAGTGAAATTATTGAAAACCATGCCCTGTCAGTTAACGATCTTCTGATTCATGAAGATGATCATGTTTGTGTATTATCAGTATCATACGCAAGCCAGATAGTTGCTGCCTACAACGCAATTAAAAACTCTGAAGCCTATATATCAGGTGCAATTAGCCTACGTGATATGATGATTATCTCTGAGCAGTATGGTCATACTAATTTAGATGTTTTATCAGTATCATTCGCAAGGCAGGTGGCTGAGAACCCAGAAAGGTTACAGGAAGTTCACAATATTATACTACGTCCTGAAAATGCTATGATGCACCATACTAGATATGCTTCCTTGGGATTTTTTAATCATCAGCAACAAGATCAACAACCGGAATTTGAATTGGAGATAACCAATGCAATGAGGTTGGAGATGGCAGAATATTCTGGGGAAATACATCGAGAATTTATATGCCCGATTACCCATCAAATCATGGATGAACCAGTAAGCATCCCTGGAAGCAATCAATCATTTGAAAGATCAGCGTTACACGAATGGCTCAGCATTAGGGGAACAAATCCTCTTAACCCTGGTCAAACAATTACGCATGTTGATATTCAAACAGCCACTTCGATACGTGATCAAATCAATGAATTTGTGAGCTCAGTATCACCTCAAACACCTCAACAGTGTTGTTTCATTTGTTAAACTGTGTTTTTGTTATGAAATGTTTTTTTTCAGGCACTTCTAGTGAGGATGTTCCAGAAACACTAGCCGTTGAAATGGAAGGAGCATCTGTTGCCCACGTTTGTCATGAGCACAATATTCCATTTGTAATAATCAGAACAAATTCAGATAGAGCTGATAGCAAAGCAGCTATAGATTTCCCAAGATTTGTTTCGACTGTTGCAAATATATACTCAAAAAATATAATTGACGGAATTTTTACACAGCGAAAATCAACTCATCAAGAAGATGAACGCTCTTGTTTCGCGCTTTACCCAATCTACCATGCAAAGCTATCAATCTTTCCCTGTAGCTGTATGTTATAAACAGACTGATGGATTGCTGCACTCAAGTGCAACATAGTTAAAAATAATCGGCCTATTATACATTCCTAATATCTGTATCATTTTTTCTTCGCTCATAATAAACCTCACTCCACCAGTCAGTCTGAGAGTAAAATCTATTTAATTATAGAACATGTCAGACTTGATTTACTGTTGAAATTACTCGCTCACTGTCAGCTTCGTAATAGGGATGGTGTTAACTAGTAACTGATTTGTGAGCGTGGCATCTAATCAACGGTTTGAAATAGCTAAAATCCCAACCAGTAAATTTACAAAGCAAGTACACGTCAAGATGTTCAGTAACTAATGGCTGACTTCCGTCAACGACGAACACTCTGAGAGCACGGTTGCTAAACACTTGATAGTGACTGAGCTTCTATCCCCCACGCTCCTTACGCGCCTTGCTATCGCTACGCTATCAACCGCTGTCCTTCTTAAGTTGCACGCATCGTTGATCAGTATCACTGTGGTGTCAATGAAATCCTACCCTTAGTCTAAGAGTTTATTTGCTGGCATATTTTTTCCAGTTACTTGAACACCCTTTCTATCGAGCGTCTGCCTCACCCTCGCGGTCTGATGATTAGGAGCATCTCTCGGGATATCAGCAGTTACCCTGTCGGGCATGGTAAGTGCATTAGTACTTATCACTGGTAGACTCAGCGCGACGGATACTACCGCAGTTAATATATATTTCATAGTCTTACCTCTATTTATTTATTTACCACATACTTAATTATAGACCATTATTATTCATTTTTCTGTTAGATGGAAATTAAAATAATTGTTATCTTATTTTCATGAGTCTTATCTGTATCATAGACGAGAAAAATTCATACATATGTTTCCATTTATAGGTTCCTATTAATAATAATTTTTTATCTTAACTGGATGACAATCTTCAATGAGAGCAATTCCTCCTTTGTTAGAGAGTGTCATTAAGGATTACGGGCTCATTGATGGCACACTTTGTGTGGTTATGTTTTTCGCGTAACTGGATTCTGATTGAGATCCTCTCGTATTAAAACCTTTTCTGGTTCCGGTAATGATTTTTCACCTAAATCTTTTGAGAAGCCATCAACATCATCCCGATCATTTGAAGAAAAAGTGACTTTAGTGACTTTCGCTTTGGCATTTAAAAAATGGTTTGCATCGTTAATACCATACATAGACGTTATTTAACAAAGGTATTAAACGAGTGCTAGACATCTTCAATGAAACAATCTTAAAAAATGTGACCTTCTATCAATAGCTGGATTTTATAAAAATAAGATATGCTTTATATTGAACATGAATAAAAGTACAGTCTAGCGGGATTAAATCTTATTCCCATATGGCTAGCTGCAATAATGGTTGCTAATCAGCCAGTAAGCTTATTATCACCCTATAGATTATAATCTGCTATAATATCAGTATGTTTGAAAGCTTTGCGAGATACTGATGGTAAATGACATCCACACACTGATTAAACGCCACTACGATTCCAAACGACTTAAATTTCAACCTCCATTCCATTGCATTAAAGATGATGTCATCTATTCGAATTTTTATAATGCCTATACTTTAGTACAAGTGCCTGGTGAGCGATTCTTTATTCTAACTGCTAAGGAGGTTATACCTCTGATTAAAGATCCTTTTCTCTTAAAGGAATGCAAAACCTTCATTGCTCAGGAGGCTGAACACGCAAAAATTCACCATGCTTACAATCATGCATTAATACACTCACACTATGCACGCGCACAAGAGATCATTGATCGATGGGATGATACGTTTCATTTATGGACCGATCCCAGTTTACCACTAGAGAAACGTTTACTATTCGTCGTCATGGCGGAAATTTTCACAGCTCATATTGCCGAAGATTTCTTTAAAAGGTGGCATGGGCAGTGGGATCGTCTGAATCAAGACATTGCATTGTTATTCTCTTTTCATAACGTTGAAGAAATAGAACACAAAAGCTTATGTTTTGATCTTTTTACTCACCTCTTTGGTAAAGCACCCAATGCTGCAGAGTATCAGCCAGAATGGAAGCAATTTAAAAAAGCCATGATTGATCATTCGATACATACCACGACCTATTTCACAGCCTGCGATGCATTACTCAATCATCAACCTATCCCTAGACAAAAAACCATCCAAGAGTACCTGACAACAAGTGATGGCATCTTTTCCAATGAAGACCTTTACCCTGATTTTCAATCCAGCACCTTCCATCCATGGAATCACGATACTCGCCACTGGATTAGTATCTGGGAGAAAGAATGGCTTCCACGGCTGCAGCAAGACAACCCGTAAATTGTCAGCTTTTTTTCATTATTGCTATAGCATTGAGCAGAGTTTTACCCTACTATAGCGCAAACTTTGATGCAGACACGGTATATCGCTAATGCTCAATACGCACAAATAGGAAAAACCCATATGAATCAAGAAATTATCATTATCGGTATCTCAGGAGCGTCTGCCTCAGGAAAAAGTCTTTTAGCTCACACTATTGTGGATGAGCTCGGCACGGATGAAGTGGCTATTATTTCAGAGGACAGCTATTACCACGATCTCACACATCTTAGTATGGAAGAACGCGCTAATGTAAATTTTGACCACCCTAACGCATTAGACCATGACCTATTGCTCGATCATCTTCAAGCCCTGCAACGCAACGAAATGATTAACGTCCCAATCTATGACCACAGCAAGCACACACGTAAGGAAGCAACACGAAAGGTTGGCAATCATCGCATCATCGTTTTAGAGGGTATTTTACTGTTTGTTGAGCAGCGTTTAAGAGAGCTGATGGATATTCGAATATTCATGGACACCGCATTGGACGTCTGCCTATTACGACGCCTCAAACGTGATACTGCAGAGCGTGATCGCTCTATTCAATCAGTCATCGACCAATATGAAAAGACTGTTCGCCCCATGTACATGCAATTCATTGAACCATCAAAACGATATGCAGATATCAATGTCCCACGCGGTGGAGAGAATCGTATAGCTATTGATATGATCAAGGCTAAAATGCGAGAACTACTTGATGCAGAAGTCTCATCATAAAACAATTCCAATAATAAAGTACTCATCTTTTTAATCCCCAAACTGATTGGCTTGATAATGTCTGTTAAGTTGCTCCCAACAATCCTTATTAATTGATTAAGTTCCTAATTCAACTACCATAAAACGCTATTGCTAGTTAAAATCCAGTTATTTTGTGGATATCAACCAATGAGAGAAGATGGATAAAGCTAGCAATGATAAATCACATACAGTAACTCTTGAAGATAACCTCGACGAAACCATCGAAAAATTGAATTTGATGACGACTGAGGAATTCAGGGTATGGCGTGCTACCCAACAACAAATATGGGAAGGTCTAATTTATACAAGAGCATCATTGACTCCTATTGATTTAGCAAATGCCCCCCTCTCATTGTTTGATATCATGAGAATTACTTATCGGATTACCAACCCCTCCATCATTCGATATGCTCTGACAAAATTCAGCCATTCCCAAGGAACACTTCTAAACAACACCCTCTATCAGCGTATTCAAGCATTTTTCGATCATGAACTCTTGCAGCAGCATCCTAACCAACCTACCCACCTTTTATTACTAGCAATCGCCATTTTTTTTAATCTTTCAGAGCCCGTGGAGACAATCTTACAATTAGGGCGTCTACTAGACCGTGGAGGGCTATACCTACTCGACATTCAGCGTTATTACTTTGAGGACATATCCTATACCAGCGATCCACACATACCCACTCAAGCCAGTCGTGAGGCCGCATGTGAATTGTTAACCCCTATTGTGAGTGAGTATCAACTCCATAATAATCCTAATAAAATTCTCAGAGAGTTGACGAAAAAATTTGAAAAAAAGTTATTAGCATTATTGACCGGGCAAGCTAAGCCACTACAAAAAAGAACATTAGATATTTTCTCTTATGAGCTTATCCTACCCAATCAGTTATTTATGTGGGCGCTTCACACTTGGCTTGAAAAACTACATTATGAAATAGGCTTTAAAAATACCTATGACACCTATCTTTCACGTATTATCGAAACACTCCACCCACATACAGGAAAATTATTACTCAGCAAATTCAAAGCTCTCGAACATCAATCGAAAACTGGCAAAACCGTGCATCTACTTCAAGGTAAATTTTTATTGTGTCACCTTCCACCATCACTGCTCATAGAGTCCCTGTATTCGTTTGAGTACTCGCGATTTGAGCTACCATTAACTTATAGAGCATTATTTAGAAAAATTCATGATTATTTGGATCAACAAAGCAATGACAATGACTATCATCAACAGCGATCTAACTGGTCTACTCTCGCTGAAAAAAATCTTCTCATTGAAGAAACGCTGAGCCAATCAGGTTGGCCGGAGGTCTGCCTAAATTTTGCGCTTTTAATATGTCTATCGCCGGAAAACTGTTTGAATGATATAAAAAAATACAAAAAAGTTTCGCGATATAGTGCTAATCAATACATTAATAGTCATCTCAGTGACGACCAAGCCATTACTTGTATCATTCAGTGGATAGGTCTCTTTGACTCATCCAATGAGCGTGCCCTGGTTGAATGGATATCTGATCGCTATGTAAAATTGAAGCCACGAGGTGCCTTTATCGAAAAAATTCAGCGCACGATTGAAGAGAGATATCCTCATTTAACGAAACAATCGAATGATTTTTTTAGGATGAATGATACCGATCTGTACGTACCAGAAAAACCATCAAGCAGCACTTTGTTCTCAACATCACAAAAGCCACAAGAAAAGTGGACTGAAATGGTACCAATGTCACATACATCAACCATTATATAAAAAGAATCGTCATCGCCATTCTGGCTTTATGTGGCTACCAGATTTTTTTATATTGCGTGATCTGACACTGGGCACATCTCTAAAGAAAGAGCCACTTTGCGATAAACTCAATTTTGAAGAAGACCTCGAAGATTTTATATCGGAACTACCATGGTCAAATGTGACCCTTGAGTGGGTTTTTTTCTTCTTCGTCGGCGAAAGAGATATAGCAGCTTTAGACACAGCTATGAGACCATATTCTTGTGACTGCTTTAAAGTCATCAATACCTCTTGAGCCTCTCCAAGCGCTTTTTCGATAATCGCTGTTATTCGAGCGTTCTCAGGATGAGATAGTGGTAATGATTTATTTGAAAATATGATGTCTAGGTTATTCTCTCCCAAAGATTTTTTCAAACGCTCTAATTTCACACCCTCCTCTATTGCAATCTTACAATGCTTAACACCCTCACGAAACCGTTTGATAAATGCTGAGGCCATATCATCTAATGTTCTAGATAGTCGATGCTTACCATTATAATTTTTCATGAGCTTTTGGATTAAGTCATGTGCAGGTGGTTCAATGAGATAATCATGTATCATTTTTTTAAAAAAATAACTCAAATACTCTGTGTCCTTTTCAGATTTTTTATCGAAAAAACAGGTACCCATCACTGATGTACTCAGGTATTTATCAATCATTTTTTCGGTCAGCCAATGTATTAAAACTTGCTCAGTTTGTGATTGTGATAATTTGATGGACTGACGTAAGTCACTTTTCGAACCATTCCAAGCTACAATACGTTTTGGCAATTCATTGATATCAATGTGTTGATCTTTCATCTCCCAGGTATAATCTTGCACAGACGGTAATTTTCCGTCATTAGTAGACCTTTTAATATACAAACCCATCGGGCTACCCTTAACTGGGGGACGTATCAATATTTCATGACTGTCTATGCTTTGTTTTGCTTCATAGTCGACAGGATTGAATAAATGCGAAAATGTCGATGCAACACGATCAAACATGCTTGGAGTGATACTGGTGTCGTTCACTAAAAATAACAAAAATGGTACTACCGCTACCAGGCGACGAATCGAACCCTCTGCAAGACTGGGATAAATGGTTTTTAAGCGATCATGTTCCATACCCATGACTGATATTGCGCTATAGGGGTTTGAGTACATTAACAGCCCAACCTCGATACGCTTAACGAGTGCTTTTGCTTGAGCCGACGCCTGAATAGCACTATAACTATTTTCGCGATAGTTGTAAGAAATTTTGGAAGCCAATAAACGACTGGCCACAGCAAATTCCAGGCGAGTCAGCTGCAAATTGGCATAAGCCAGTGCCAAGGAGATATCAGAGCGAGTTTCCTGTTGCTTGAGTAATTCAATAAACTTATCCGCCATAGCAATAGGGGCTTGTACCATGGGATGTGACACATTACGAAAAACGTCTGCAGCTTGGCCTGCCGTGTCAGAGACTATTGTATCTGGATTTCTCAATCCTTCTGTTAATACCAAAGCATAATGATGATGCTGTAGAAGGATTCCTTGAAAATAAAAATCCACATGATTATCGCTGTAGCTTAATATACTCATCTTTAGTAAGTTTTCTTCAGTCTCTTCACGAGCAAAGTCTCTTGCCAGGTAAAAACTTCGCTTAAGATCACTGATTTGCTGTTGAGATAATTCATCTATAGATTCATCCATGACACCTTCCTTTTGTCGATTGGTGATGTTACTGATCCTTCAATAAAAAGTCGTTGAAAGACCTAAATAGATTAAAAACCATCTCAAAAAAGCAACAAACTAGCAATATGAGCAAAGGGAATTTACTAATATAATATTATTTTAATATTTTAAAAGTCCAATCAGGGAGCAAGAAAGGCATACGATATATCTTAACGACATTAACCGTAAAACTAAGATAATACGCGCAATATATCGTGGACTAACTTTGGACCAGCGTAAATTAAACCAGTATACAGTTGTAATAACTTTGCGCCTGCCTTGACACGATTTATTGCATCATGCGGTGACATAATCCCACCAACACCAATAAGATCAACCCGATTACTCAATTGCTGACGTACTCGATTCAGTCGATCTGTAGCAACCTGCGTAAGGGGTGAACCGCTGACACCACCCGTTTCGTCGCCATTTGGAAACGGGATAACCTGACGATGATCAATCGTTGTATTACTTAAAATTAAGCCGTCAAATTGATTGATTAATACTGCATTGACAACACCATCGATATCATCCTGAGCTAAATCTACAGTGATTTTTAAAGCCAAAGGTAATCGCTTATTATGTATCTCTTGTAGCTCTAGTCGCTGCCGGTGCAAAGCTGCTAGCAAGTCGTTCAATACCTCAGGGGCCTGCAAAGAACGTAATCCAGGCGTATTAGGTGAGGAAACATTGATTGTCACATAATCTGCCACAGAGGCTACTCGAGATAAACCATATTGGTAATCCTTTAACGCTGCCTCATTTGGCGTCTCCTTATTCTTACCAATATTAACTCCAATAACTCCATTATATTGCTTTCCAGCTAATTGATTCACTAAATAATCCACGCCTTTATTATTAAAACCCATACGATTTATCACCGCCTGTGCTTGTGGAACACGAAAGCAACGTGGTTTCGGATTTCCTTGCTGAGGTTTAGGTGTTACAGTTCCTACCTCAATCCCTGAAAACCCTAAGCGAAATAAAGCATTCACATAGTCAGCATTTTTATCTAAACCTGCAGCTAGCATGACAGGATTCTTAAAGGTTAACCCCATACAGGAAACTGGTAGGTTCAGTGAATCTAAATCACGATGCAGAGGCAAATAAGGCAATAATGACAAGGTCATTTGATGAGCAAGCTCAGGTTCTAAACGAAACAACAAAGGACGTATGACGTTATAAATGTTCACGCATTTAACCTAGGCTTATCATGCATTCTTTTGACCAGACACGTAGCATGGCATTACCACCCACCTGTTGATCATAGGTAACTTCTCGGACCTCAACACCAAAATTTTGCTGCTGTAGACTCAACATCACAGACCCCAATGCTGGATGCATCTTCCCTTCGGTGGTCATTAACGGATAGACACGAACCTCTTCAGCAACTCGACATAATTCAGCAACGAGAGACTCGGTTGTAAATTGAGGGATAGTTTGTGATAACGCTAAAAAATCTGTACACAAAGCCAGCTCAAATTGATCATCGTCAAAAGGCAAAAGAAGCGATTCTATTGCTCGATAACGTCCCTCTTCATAACCACGCTCATAATCATCGAGAAAAATTTGCTTACTCAATAACCAGTCATTAAAAATTGTCTCAATCACTGACTCATCATGCCCTTTGATACGCTCTTGATGATCTCTGAACATTTGACAATTAGCTTGAAATAACTCATCTGACTCGACACTAAGAACATCCCGTGATCGACTGTATAACGCGTCACCACTAATTACAAATACCCCTTGTTGAGCTAGCTCAGCATTGAAGCTAGAGATTCCGCCAGGGTAATCAAGAATCTTTCTACTCAAATCCTCGTCAGAGAGATCAAACATCTGATGATAGTCACGTAGAGAATAAACCCATCCATAGCTTTGCACGTCCTTGGACATTATCATTCCTATAAACATTAAAAACGAAAAACATCATAAACAGCTTTTGATTATAAAATCAACGCTAGCGATGAAACAGCATCTCGAGAAAAAGAGTGGATCGAGGGAACTTATGAGGTATAACCATTGTGTCGCTCAAAATTATTCTGAGCGAAGTGAACTTAATCTTGATCTTCCAGCCTCAACATCATGATCATGTTTCGTTTCATTATCACTTAAGAGGCATGCTCTCACACCCGAGACATGCATATCAGTGGATGTATGACTTGCCAGCGTAGAAGAGGAATCTAGAGTGTCACTGAAGATTTCTTCATTACCTCTTGCAGCCTGCATTACATGATTGAGAAAAAGAGTAAGTATGGGAAAAAAAACGAATTTACAATCCAACCAAATAACTAACAGTAAGTCGGCTGAAAACCAAACATCAACACTGATGGCATCAAACCCCGCCACATTATTCCAATCAGGGTCATATCCTATATCGCATACGTCTAATAAATTATAGAAGACGCCCCAAAAGTTTTGAGCTTGAGGGGATAATTTTGAGTTCAAGTGATTAATACCATTACCTAAACATTTAGAGCAAACCACCATAATGAAAAACGCAGGAACGAAATAAACTAGTTTATAGTTATCGATAGCGGTTACCATACTCTGATAGATTGGCATCACAGTTTGATTAGCCCATGATAGACTCGCCTGGGAGTATAAGAAAAGCGCAGCTGAAAAATAGAAAAGGATACTCGCAATCGGATAAACGCCAAATTCTTCAATGAGAGTCACCTCACCTAAATTTATAAAAGGAAAAATATTGATCTGATCACGAGACACATCTAAAACACCAGCTTGCTCAACACCCATGGTATCTATTCCTCGATAGGCAAACGATGCTGACCAAGGCTCGGAGATTTTCTCTTCTCCCCAGGCAGCCAGATACATATATTCCCATCGCGTCACTTTAACGTATTGTGAAAAATCAAAAGACTCTATACAAACACTGGTTAAATTTGTCCATGGAGAGGTATCAAAGGAAACTGACTGATTAAAACATAACGTGGGCTCATTGGAGTGGTTCACCTGAGGCAATTGACTTATCCATCCAAATGCTAGTGCTAATAAATCATGTCGACTATCGCCACCAATTAACTCGTTCAAGTACACTTCGATACCGCCACCCTCAGATGTCGAACATAACCACACACCGGTGATAAGTGGAAAGAAGAACAGTAATGAAATTATGATTGCTGTAGAGGCTGCTTGTTCTATAGCTGGAAAAAATCTTCTTTGATTTTTCACGCTGATATCAATGGGCTCATCAAATTGATGGTGAAATAGAAAGTAACTTGCATCCAATACCTTTAACGACGAGTATAATACCAATACAGATAACCAACACACACTGGCAGGCAATAGATTATTGATCACCTTCAATGAGGATAAGTTAGGAAAGAAACGATAAACCCAGCCAGAAAATGAACTTGGTGCATCAGGGGGTGCATCATTCAAGATTGTCGTAAAATTCGAATGGAAATTTGCCCATGAGCAGCTAAAAACAACGCATAATAAGACTGGAAAAGAAAACAATAGCGTTGCCATAATCCTCAAAAAATGACTTCGTCGATAAGATAACCAATTTTGTTGAGAGAGTGCTCTTTGCTCAGGATTCTCAATAATCCTATTCCAATGATACCTTGTGTAAAAATCTCGTAATTGAGATAAAGGCCATGACACAGGAATTGCTTTCAGACACCTTCCAAGATAGGTGTTAGTGTCAATTTTTTCAGGATCAAACCAATCACCGTATAGTAAAGTCTCTAGAGAGGAAATCATCTGCCACATCAGCGACGGCAGAACACCTGTGCACCAGCTAGCGCGTAAATCGATGAACGATAGCACTTTCAAGTGATGGTAGTGATCGTGTAATTCACTCCAATCCGCAACTAGGTAATCCGACGGGCTATCCATCACTTTCCATAAATAGTAGGCAACATAACTACCTGACAAAGAATACAAACCGCACTGCCAGAGCATTTCATTGCAAAGACGCGAATCTAAGTTGTACTTAGAACTGCCTTCCTCTGAAGTGTGATTTTCAGACGAGCCCTCATCTTGAACTGACTCTGGATCATCAGACTCAGATAATGGAATATAGGCCAGCGTGTCATCGCTTGTCCCTCTGTTCTCAAAATCTGACATATTTACCTTCACCCATACTAAATTTGTGCCAAATATTACCAAATATTTAACCTTCAGTACCTTATCTAAGTCTTATATGGCATTCGAACAACGAACTCAAAAAATGCGCATTCGGTTCAAATAACATTATAAAACACATAAAAACTGAAACTTGCATGCGTCTCATTGACGCCATATGATATTCAGCATGAACTAAATAGCCTCAAGGATGAAAATGGCAGACACTAACACAATCGTTATCTGTTCAGCAATGAGAACAGCTATTGGACACTATTTAGGGGCTTTCCAAGCTATCCCCGCACCTCAACTCGGGGCGCATGCGATTAAAGCCAGCATAAACGCTGGTAAGATCAACCATCACACAATTGATCAAGTGATCATCGGCTGCGTCTTAACAGCAGGTCAGCGTCAAGCACCTGCAAGGCAAGCCGCTTATTATGCTGGTCTTCCTAACAATATTCCTTGCACCACCATTAATAAAATGTGTGGTTCAGGACTAGCGAGTATCATGCAGGCACATGATCATCTCGCCTGCGGAAGAGGTCAGATTATAGTTGCTGGTGGTATGGAGAACATGTCACAAGCGCCCTACCTATCTCCAGCTACTCGTCAAGGTGCCCGACTAGGAGGCACAGCATTATTAGACCATCTCATGCATGATGGCCTGGAAAATGCCTACGATGAGCACCAACCCATGGGGTATTTTGCTGAAGCCTGTGCTAATGAATTTAATATTTCACGAGAGATGCAAGATCAATTCACGATGGAATCGATTAAACGGGCACAACAAGCTACTGATACCGGATTATTTATGAATGAAATAACCCCCGTAGTTGTTCAGCAGCGACGAAAGACTATTGAAATGATTCATGATGAAGGATTACACCATGTTGACGTTAAAAAAATTCAATCCCTGAAACCCGTTTTCCAACGAGATGGTACTGTAACCGCCGCAAATGCCAGTAATCTATCCGATGGAGCAGCTGCAGTTGTCATGATGCGTGAATCAACAGCCGTACAACATGGATACACACCACTAGCTTATATCCAAGGAATAAGCACACAAGCACAATCACCAGAGCAATTTACTACAGCACCTATTGGCGCCATTCAACGGTTACTGGACCAATTAAACTGGACAACTGAATCAATAGACTGTTTTGAGATCAACGAGGCTTTCTCAGTAGTCCCCTTAGTCGTTATGCAAGCGTTGAATATCCCCAGAGATAAAGTGAACGTGCATGGTGGTGCTTGTGTGTTAGGCCACCCTATTGGCGCTAGTGGTACGCGCATTGTAACAACGCTGATACATGCGTTACATGCACGGAAACAGCGTCGAGGTATCGCGACTGCTTGTATTGGTGGCGGTGAAGCCATCGCCATTGCTATTGAAACTCATTAAATCGAGATCGTTATGAAAACTCTACTCTCTAAAATAAATACTGATGACAAAGACTATCAGTCCAACGCTGCATCGATGCAACAACTGGTCAATACTTTTCGCGAACACATATCTATTCTTGAAAAAGGATCCAGTGATGCCGCTAAACAACGCCAGTATGACCAGGGAAAGCTATTAGTTAGAGAGCGTATCGATGAAATCATTGATGAGAGTTCCGATTTTTTTGAGATTGGGTTATTTGCAGGTAATGAATTATACGACGATTATATTCCTGCTGGTGGTATCGTTACCGGCATTGGAGTCATTGAGCAAATGCCTTGTATGATCATCGCTAACGACCCTACTGTGAAAGGTGGCTGTTATTTTCCTATTACCATCAAAAAACATTTACGCGCACAAGCTATTGCGCAATCAATGCGACTGCCGTGTATTTACATAGTCGATTCTGGTGGTGCCTTTCTACCAAAGCAAGATGAAGTTTTTCCTGATAAAGAGGATTTTGGCAGGATATTTTTTAATCAAGCCAGACTATCAGCCAACAACATCCCTCAAATCGCTGTCGTCATGGGGTCATGTACTGCGGGAGGAGCCTATATTCCTGCCATGGCTGATGTTAGCATCATTGTAAAGCAGCAAGGTACTATTTTTCTTGGCGGGCCGCCTCTGGTTAAAGCCGCAACCGGCGAAGTTGTCAGCGCGGAAAATTTAGGAGGAGCTGATATTCATTGTCGAGAGTCTGGTGTTGCAGACTATTATGCAGACAATGACCAACACGCACTATCAATAACACGAACATGTATAAGAAACCTAAATTTACCTCTGCCCACCAAGCAACCCAAAGTTACACCACCACTACACCCTGCAGAAGAGTTACTTGGATTAATTCCAGCTGATCCTCGTATGCCGATTGAGATGCGAGAGATCATTGCTAGACTCACCGACGCCTCAGAGTTCGATGAGTTCAAACAACTCTTCGGCACTACTCTAATTTGTGGTTTTGCTAGAATAAGCGGCCATCTTGTTGGTATTGTAGCCAATAATGGCATCTTATTTTCAGACTCAGCACTGAAAGGTACACAGTTTATTCAGCTTTGCAATAAACGTAAAATCCCACTGTTATTTTTGCAAAATACTCATGGCTTTATGGTGGGTAAAGCGTCTGAATCAGCTGGTATTGCAAAACATGGCGCCAAAATGGTGACAGCAGTAGCCTGCAGTGAAGTGCCGAAGTTCACGGTCATTGTCGGAGGCAGCTATGGGGCTGGGAACTATGCCATGTGTGGTCGGGCCTATGAACCGACACTATTACTAACCTGGCCAAATGCTCGCATATCAGTCATGGGTGGTGAGCAGGCTGCCAATGTTCTTACTGACATCAAACAAGTCCAGTTAGAGCGTAAGGGACAACAATGGAATCCACAACATCAAGCAACATTCATGCAATCCATACGTGATCAATATGAGCGACAAGGAAACGCTTGGTATGCCAGTGCTCGACTCTGGGATGATGGGATGATAGATCCACTCAATACTCGGACTGCTCTAAGTATGGCCCTTAATATTGTTAGCCAACTTTCGATTGAGGAAACAAAATACGGTATTTTTCGAATGTAATCGCCTATTCTCCTCGCATAACAACCTTCATGTAAATTATAGCTTTGTGTGTGTTTTTTTATCAAAAAAGCAGTTTTGTGAGCTATAAGCAATCATTACAACAATGAAATAACTATATTAAAAACAGAGGCCTATGATCAGATCTGCATTTAAAATATAGAATCATAAAAGAGATTAGGTTAAGTTACTATCGATAAATAGGTTCTAGATTATAAAATACTGGTAAATTCATGATAAAATGTATTATCTTTGGAATCGGCTATTGCGTGGAAAAAAGCTTCGTAGGATTTGGCCTGCTTCAATTCCACGGTGATACTAACACGGGCACGATGAAAGTCAACAACCTATGACTCAAGGCAATTCGTGCTGGAGCTGGCAATCAAAATGGAAATCACACGATGCTGAATGAGCACCCGCATAACATGCCTCCCTAGCCTGACTTATGGCAACATTTCTTCGTCGATCGTACCCCAGATAAACAGTCTTTGAATGTAAATTTAACACTCGACACTTATAGACCCATTGACTGTTATGCTTAACTCCTGTCAGAGCTGAATCCGACGCACTGACATGCGTATTTTGGTGATTATTGTCACTTACTTGCATTGAGTGACATGCACATTGTAATAAAGTAACTATCATCGCAATCATTGCGATAATATAGCGCATAGACGTAATTGCCACACCCCTCATCTTGACTTATCTCCACCAAAGCCCTAGTTTAAACCTGCTGAATCGCTAACAGGCATGAGCTCAAAAATTGCCCTCAATCATACACCGCTAACAGCAGAATTGACAATGCACAAAAAAGAACCTTCTGTGGAACTTATATCACCACAACAACTGCGTAACATCATCCCCTGCACAAAGGCTATCGCCAATCGTGTGCAACAACAACGCATCGATGTTCGTCGAATCTTAGATGGTCAGGATGATCGATTACTCGTAGTCGTTGGCCCCTGCTCTATCCATGACCCCGAGTCAGCACTAGATTTTGCCCAACGACTACAAAAAGCTCAGAGTAGATTTAAGCAAGAGCTACTGATTATCATGCGTGTTTATCTTGAAAAACCCAGGACCACTGTAGGGTGGAAAGGGCTCATTAATGACCCCCATCTCAATGGAAAGTGTGATATCAACGAGGGCTACCAAATAGGACGACAGCTACTCCAAGATATCCAAAACATGGGAGTGTGTTGCGGCACTGAATTTATTCATCCCATAACAGCACATTACATCAGCGATTTCATCACTTGGTCGGCCATTGGAGCACGAACGGTTACTAGCCCTCTCCATAGAGAACTCGCATCTGACTTACCATCTCCAGTCGGATTTAAAAATACGCTCTGTGGGAATGTAGATCATGCGATTAATGCAATGATCACGGCAAAAAAACAACATGCAACCATCATATCAAATGAAGAAGGCACCACTATCATCAAAAAAACCTCAGGCAATCCTTACGGACATATTATTCTGAGAGGCAGTCAAACTGCACCCAACTATCATGAACATCATGTACAAAAAGCCATACAATCAATATCCAAACAGCAATTATCCCCTCAAAGGATTATGATTGATTGCAGTCATGGAAACAGTGGGAAAGTTCCTAATGTTCAAATCGAGGTGGCTCAATCAGTTTGTCGTCAAATCAGCGAAGGACAAAAAGCGATCATAGGCATAATGCTGGAAAGTCATATTCTAGAGGGCAAACAACAATATGCTCCAGACACACAACTGGCCTATGGACAGAGCATCACTGATGCATGTATCAACTGGGAAAGGACAGAGGAGCTATTGCACAGCTGCAGTCGCTCTGTCCAAGCAAGAAGACAGCTTTAGATCCACAGTGAGACCAACGGAAAGACAACAACCAATTAAGACCGTACAACAAATATGCTATATTTAACCAAGATTTACAGACACTAAGGGACAAAATGGCTAGCACGAACCACACATTCTTATTTAGTACTTATGCAAGGACACTTATCAGTGACTGGATCCCAGCAAAAACATGGATTGAAGAACATACGATTTCTGCACTCAAAGCTCAGCACCAACAAACAGTAGACGCTAGCCCAGAACTACTAAACGAGGCACAACTCGATGAAATCACCACAGGCCCCTACCACACGTTTATTAAAAACTCCTTTAATGCTTATGCAAAAATTGTCTTTGCGCGACAACAGCATCGAATGTTTACAGATGACACCTTTAAAGATTTTTCTGCCAATCACCAGAGTCAGCTTACGAATGCGCAGCTTGACACCATAGCTAATCTGAAATTAGGCGAACTACAAAAAAACCTTTCTGAATTATTCCAAGAGAATACACAATCCTGGCAGACAGTGATTAGACAATGGCAACAAGCCATTGCTAAACCTTTGACTCAATACCAACTTACAGCACGTGAACTCGAGGAATTTTTTTCATACGATCCACTCAGTGAGGTATTAAATCGATTTAATGATTTAAATCTTGATACACCAAAGACAAAGAAAACTGTGATGAATTTTTCAGAATATCTTAGGCTTAAGACAATATTACTCTTATACAGCGCACTGAGTCGACAACATATTCCTCATTCTCAAACAGACTTGTCTGCAGCTAGTAAACCATTGAAGTCTCTGTTCTCGCAAATACAACAACAAGATAAAGAACTGAATCAACAACAAGCTAGTCAATATGACGTCATTGTTAAACCATTGCAGTTTATCAAACTCCATCAGATATAAACCGATGACTAATTAAATTGAAATACCTTATATAAGAATAGATACCACCAAACCATACACACCTAACACACCTCATGAATAAACATTCGAATCAGTCATACTCACTCGGTAAAAAAGGCATTATTAATACACTTTTTGCGTTTACGGGTGACCGTGAAAGGGTAAAAGGTATTTTTCAGTCGATGACAAAAGGCAATAAGGTCTCATGTTATCAACAAGATTTTGACACATTATATCGTACTATCCACCAATCCCATGAAATCAAACTTGCAGTCATGCAATGTATGATCGTTCTACACTGCACGCCAGATCACAATACAACCTACCAGAATTTTATCGAGCTACAGGCGTGTGCGTTAATCGAACACTTTAACTCCTACACACGTTTTCAATTTGAGTTTACCCCGGATTTAATGCAAATACTTCATCAAAACATCGTCATTATTTTACATGAGACGATTAATTATAATTATAATAAGGAGAGCAATAAACTTCTCCTCATCCAAAGCTTCATTTCATCTATTGTCGACTATTTTTTTAATGAATTTCTACTCTTTAATAACCCATTGCTATTCCTTGGCTCTGAGGAGGAAGTGGATGTCCTTTCAGGAAAATCGTCTAGTGAGTTAATTCCACAAATCAATGACTTTTGGATAAAGACCATTCGTTGGATACAGTGGAATTTTTTCGATACAAACACTCACAGTGACTTCTCTTTTTTAATGCACTTTTTTGATAAAACACCGGAGCATCATCTAATGCCCTTACTTAAGGATCATATCATTTGCATCCAACTCATGCTGATGTGCCTATCACTCCATAAGTTTGGGACGAAATTAAATAGACACAAATTATCAAAAATAAAACAATACGAGCAGTCGATCCTTGATGATATCCCACTTGTGTACAAAGATAAGATCATGATCGGAACGTTTATTGCTATAGGTTCTTGCAAGTATTTCCTGAGATCAAATCTACTGATGAGCATTATTCCACCACTCATAATCTATTCAGTTTTTCACCTTTATCTTAGAAAAACTAAAATCAACAATTCACAAATGATCATTAAAAAATGCCATCAACTTGAATCCATATTAGATGGAAGCAGGAAACGTAAATCGATTGAAGAACTGGGTGATGCTATCGAAATGAAGGTTAAGTCTAGAGAATTATATTTCACAAAAAAGAGCATTGATTGTAATAAGTACCAAATGAATACCCTCGAAGCTAATGAAAACATTGGTACACCTAGTAACTCAATCACAACCGTAAAATCTGTAACACACTCGAAGAAAAGTCGTAAAAAATCACTAAAATTTAACGAGATTTACAAGGATGACTCGCCCAATACATCAAAGCAACATCGAAAATCTGCACTAGATACCCTTGAATGGAGGTCTATAACTGGAAGACATTATATCTATTCCACGACGCTGTATGAAAAACGTAATGAACAAACCAATTCTGCTTATCGGGCGTACCCATTATTCAAAGACGGTATTGTGAGAGCCTATATGGCTGCATCTGATCCCGACAACTGCCCTCAAGAGCTTGATAACATTCTAAAAAAAGGACGATTTCAAAGATCATCATCAGGTGTCAAACACATGACTAACAAGAATCGATATGAAATAAAATGTGACACAAGAACAGCGGGAGGAAATGATCGCAGATACCTTTCAGTGGAAGAAATACCCTGTGAGAAAGGCAACAATACCAGTATGCTTATCGTCTTCAGTACTAAGGCGAGTTCACACAAAGACGTCAAGCACTGTGACACCTATAACGGTAACTCACCACGATAATTTGAAGATAAAAAAAATCCCGCATATCTGCTGGTAAATAAAAAAGACATATTCATAGAATACAACATTGCATATCTAAGGAAATAGTTTCATGACAAGGAATAGATCAATAATATCAGGAGCCTATCTATGTTTTCTTGGCGGATGTTTCTATTGCTTGGAGTATTTATTACAGGTATCACCCTCTGTCATGATGAATGATTTGATGCCATCTTTTTGTACTGATACAGTTGGAATTGCTATCATGGGCAGTTTTTTTTTCTATGCTTATGCCAGTATGCAAATTCCTGTAGGTATGATTATTGATCGCTATGGCACACATATTCCCGCGATAATAGCGCTGTCGTTATGTAGCGTAGGGGTGGTTCTTTTCAGTCAATCCACGTCGCTATGGGAGGCAATAGCAGCAAGGACAGTCATTGGTGCAACCTCAGCATTCGCGTTTGTTACGACGCTAACCCTTATAAAAGAACATTTGAGTCCAAAATTTCTCACAACTGCAATAGGTATACTTCAGTGCTTAGGGGCGATCGGCTCCTTAATGGGTCAAGAACCTATAAGAGTATTAGCGCAACACATTGGATGGCAGGCCACTTTGTATACCATAGCGACCATGTTACTCATTCTTGCGGTCTGTTTTATGTGTTCACGATATCAAAAAGAACCTAATTCTAAGGTTCTGAATCATTCGCACGTGTCATCTCTAAAGCTACGCACTATCCTCACAAACGTACGATGCTGGATTATCATCACTATTGGAGCACTAAGCTGGATGCCTGTTGGCGCTTTTGGATCATTATGGGGTATTCCTTTTATGGTCGCACACTTTAAGATTACATCCATTGAGAGCAGTGAGATGATGCGATTATTTTGGCTAGGCCTTGCTTCATCACCACTGATTGGACTGATAAACGACACTATAAAACATTCATATTGGCTGATACTCGCACTATTTTCAGTGGCACTGCTGTCAATGATTAGCCTAATTTTGACTAAGTCATACCTGATTAACGATATCGCATTGTATGGACTAGGACTATCGTGCTCCATTCAGTCGCTGAGTCTTGTGCTAGTAAGGCGAGAGTTTCCTTCTCAAATCTTTGCAAGACTCGCAAGTATCGTGAACATGAGTGCGATAATCGGTGCAGGGTTAGCCCAATATATAACCATTAAGATCATGAACTACAATTATCCTGGGTATCATACTAATACCAATGAGTATACTTTTCATAGCTATCAACTTGGACTATCCTTTCTACCTATCTGTGCTTTGGCAGGATGCCTTTTGATCATTTTCAGTAGAAGATTAACCTAAGCATCAAAAGAACGAGAATTTAGCGAAATTTTATTAACCTGCTTGTTTTGTACTCTTCGGGTGACCTTTATATAAGATGCGGTCACTGGAAGAGGTTCGAGCTAGAGCCGCAAAAACACTTCCTATACCTCTCCAACACACCTGACACTAACGGCGAATGGACTTCTACATGCCTTTGCGTAAGCCTAGTATGCGCGGATATTAAGCTAGGTTGTGAAATTAGGTTAGGGCTAGATACTGGCATACTATTAAACAACCTAACCCTCATTTTGATTATGCTGTATCATAATTTTATGTGAAGAGATGAGCAGTCAATCAACCATAAACATAGAGAAAATAATTGACGGGACCAAAGGTTCACCTGCTGGCTTTATTGCCTCAATGGCTAAATATGATACCGTATTGTCAGTTGACATCATCAAGGTCAGCACATCATCGGCTTTTAGGAAAAGAATACTTTGAGAGACAATAACATCTTTTGCTTTACTACCTTTATCATTGCATAACTGGACATTTGAATTATCAACATCCTCGTCGTTAACTCTCAACCATAAATCAAAACATCCGAACGAGCCTTTACCTGCACGACCAACCTGAGGAGCAGCAACGATGAAGTATGCACCTGAGTTCTTAATTGTGATTGATCCATCTCGGTCGAGGGTAATACCTTTACTGGCATCAACCATATCCATTGTAACCATCGTTGGTGACGTATTAGCCATTTGCGTAATAGAGGAAGATGCCTGCAGATAATCACCTGCAATAGCACAGGAGGTAAATACGAGTAAAACCCATCCATGAAAAACAATAATCAATTTTTTAATAGAAAACATGACAATCTCACCCAATATAAATTTAATATTAGATTAATGGATAACTATTAATCTAATTATAGGAAAATATAATCCATATTTCCAAAAAATAGGGATACATTAATTAAAAACGTTACGATAAGTGAATGAATTTATCTAATTTTTATGCTGAGTACTGAAAAAAATCTCATAAGAATAAAAAATGATTATTTAAAATCGCCTGAGGTATAAAACCATGAGTTGTTTATAGAGAAACAAAGCTATATCATTGATATCATGATGAAATTACGAATATACTTTAAAATCATTTTCTTTGTTGCGCTTGTGAGCTGTGCTAATACCATTATTGCCAAAAATAACTACCGGCTGATCGAACCCTACTTTCAAAAATATATCCATCCCACAATTCAACTACCAACAATGCAAACAAACGCTATGCCGATTATGATGGAGCAATCCAACGACTACACATCCTTATCCTATCAACAATTTGATAATACAGTGACTCTAAGAAATATCATGCTAAGAAAACCGATTGAGATTTCAGCTTCACAATTTAATCGTAAGGTATTATTTACGGATGTTAAATATCGCAAGGATGTCCAAATTAACCTGACAATATTTAATGATGATTGGGAACAACGGCAATCAAAGGCGTACAAATCATTTAAACTTTATGCAGTGACTTTCAACGGAAACACCAGTTTTATACGTAACACAATAAGGGGTAAGATGGCTGCGAACCAATGTCATTTTAACTCACAAGTAGAAATTAACTATAACCGATTTGAGTTACCGATTAGTTTCGAAAATAATAAATTCAACGAAGTGACTAGGTTTAATCATAGTCGATTCAGAAACACGACCTCGTTTCAAAACTCAGTATTTAAAAAACCAGTATCATTCATTGGTAGTGAATTCGATGGGCCTGTCACTGATTTTTCTAATGCTAGGTTTGAGATGGGTGCTGACTTCTCAAAAAGCATGATTAACGGCAGCCTAGACTTTGAAAATGTATCAAGTCCTAATAAAATTATTGATCTAACAAAAATGAGAGCACTCAACCATGGTGAGAAAATTGGCATCAACCTAACGAATGCTGACATATCACATATCAAGATCAACTATACAACATTTAAATTGATTTTCCCTAAACATACCCTAGCTCACACGAAGATTCGCACCTACAATCAACTACTTAATCAATTCGAAAAAAACGGTCTGCAACGGAGTTATAACCGGCTGTATGTGGAGTACCAACATTTCCTCTACAAAAGTAAAAAACAAACCGTTGTACAATTCTTTGATAAATATTGGTGGGGATTCGGTATTGAAAAAACCAGAGCCTATCGCTGGATCCTAGCTGTCATGTGCCTGTTTACAATCATCAATGCCACCTTGATAAACTCACTACACTCGAGCTTTCAGGGTATACAATTCATATCAGAAAATACTAAAATCACATCAAAAAAAATCAATGTAATTTATCGCTTCTTATACATAATCCCTTTTTCATTTGTAGCAACAATGTATATTATTTTTGGTGGGTTTCTACGAATCGCAATCTTGTTGTCAGACTTTACGGGACGTAATGCTTTTTTTAGTTTCTATCTAATACTGCATCCTGCATTTGGCCTCACATCTATTCTTTTCATGATTGAACACTTAATCTCGAGGTAACTTAATGAAGAAGCTCACAAATATCTATTTTCTACTCATCTTGAGCATTACACTAATTATCATATCATCGATTCTGATCTTCAAATTGAATAACTTTATCCTTGAAGAGCGAGTTGATTATAATAAAGAAATTGAATTTATCGAAGCAGGTGCCACACTAGCAAAGGCGAGCGACTACCTTACCTCACAAGCACGAGCATTCAGTGTTACAGGAAACCCCCTCTATCTTGAAAACTACTGGCACGAAGTGAATATTGACAAGAGGAGAGATAAGGCAATTCAAACACTTGAAAGACTCAGCTCTGACAGTGATCTTATCAACTTACTGACGCAATCAAAAAGGAACTCAGATGTCCTAATACAGACCCAATTAGAGAGCATGCGAACAGTATTAGAAGCCTATCAAGTACCCGAAAATTTAATGCCTCGCCCGATAAATACTTTCAAGTTATCATCCACAACTCAAGCACTGTCACCGGAGAAAAAAGTTTTCTCGGCTCAATCGATTCTATATAACAAAAAGTATGCCAGTGATAAGCAATCCATCATGGTACCGTTGGATACTTTTAAGCGATTAGTGTATCAGAACTTTGAGACAAAAATTCGTAATGGTCAAAAAAAGGTAACCATCTATATCATTCTAATAAAGACTTTTTTCTTCATCGCACTATTGATTATTGTCAGTATGATCTGGATCTTGTCCCGTCTACTCAATGATAATCAAGATTCGATTGAGCAGAACAATAAAGTCAATTAACGATAAGCTAACATTCAATACCTCAATCAACTCGAAATCATGGGAGCCGCCATCCAGAATTGAGCTTTAATCGCCTGCTCTAAACCACGAGTTTTATTACAATCGTCAACACCGCTTTCAACCATCTGCTTGTCAACTTTCTGCGAAATAACATAACTGATACGAGACACACAATTAGTCCTTAGTAGAGTCGGTATTAATGGCTCCTTGAGTATATTTAGACTTTTAAGATTCCAGATTAAATAAATCAATATTTACTTTGAACTGTTGTTATCATCGGTTAAATCATCGATCTTATTTCTATGACGATTGAGAATAATCAAAGATGAAGGGCGCTTGAGGAAATAATAGGACATCCAGTTAAAAAAAACAGAGAATTTATTTTTTATGTTTACTAAGAAATATATATGAACAAAACCCCAGAGATACCATCCACATCTTCCATGAAAGTAAAATCTTTTAAACTCAGCGATAGCGCTATGATTACTGATGACAGCCATAGAGCCGTAATCCTTAAAATGAAATTTCTTCCTCTTACTTTTTTTCAGGCGACTAATGATATCCTTAGCAGCATAAGACCCTTGCTGCTTAGCAACAGATGCGAGTCCAGGATAGGGGTTATCATTTTCATCAACCGCATAAGAGGCATCACCAAGGCAATAAATATCTGGAAATTCTTTCATTGATAAAAATTTATCAACAACAATCCTTCCTAAACTATCAGTATAACTTTCATCAACAACGTTATTCATTGAAGATACCAGGGATACACACCAGATAATTGTATCAGCATTGTAGATTGCTTTAGAGGTTTCAATTACGCCGGATGAGATTGATATGACTTTTTCAGATAATTTAATAACCCCCCCTTTTTTTGATAAATCTTTAAAAGCAATATCACTTGAACGTTGAGAAAAAGATGACAAAAGACGATCGCCTGCTTCAATCACACAAATTGTAATCTGATCAATCGATATATTATGAAAGTGATCGATGAATTTGGTATTGATTAGATCTGTTAATGAACCGCAAATTTCAACACCCGTCGCACCGCCACCAATAATATAAAATGATAATAACCTTTTTTTGACATCTGGGTCAGGTTCAACCTCAGCCTGTTCGAACCTTTGCAGGATATGATCTTTCATACTAAGAGCATCTGATGCAGTTTTTAAAGAAAGCGTATACCTTTCCCAGTCTGTATTAAAATATTGATATTTAGATCCAGCACATATAATTAAATAATCGAACGATAACTTCTGATGATTGAGGTATATTTGTTTATTTTGGAAATCAATGTCATATACCTCTCCTTGAATGAACTTCGTCGATTTTCGAATAAGATATCGGATCGGAACAGCAACACTAACAATGGGAATGAGACCAGTAGCAACCTGATATAACATTGGCTGAAAGAGGTTGTGATTTTCACGATCAATCAGTGTTATGGAAAAGTCATCGGATTTCTCTAGAACCCTTACCGCATTATACCCTGCAAATCCAGCACCAATGATAATCACTTTTTTTCTGTAATGATTAGTATTCATACTTTTATTATAGTCTATTTTCATCATTCGTGACTTTAAATTAGGTAATATTTTTTCAATGATCGTATTAAGATATAACAGCTTTGGAAACATGGTTTTTTATCCATAAACATGATAACAAATATCTCTTAATATTTACTCTATTAATCGCTGTGATAAGCACTATTTTATTGATTTATTCGACATAATTTTAATTGTAAAAAAATATTTATGACACACTGATAAACCAAATTTTGACAAAGTTAATCAATAATCACACACTGATTTATCACCTTTGTCATAATAATGAAAACAAATAATACTGTTTTTATTTCTATATCATGCATTGGAACTATAATTCAATGAAAACATCTATCTTCAATTCACATATAATTTATTATTGCTCTAATGATGGAAACAGTGTGAACGTCATACGAACTATATAATATCAAGGATGATTTCTTAAAAAAATTTCTTCTTTGTGCGTTAGCCTCCCTGACGGAAAAATTTTTAAATATTCGACTCTAACTAAGCTGTATTGAATATTTATATTTTTTTGAGATAATAATGAAAATTACATGTAGGTTTCGCTTCATCTTTTTTTTAATATTCACAAGTTCCTAGATATTTACATATACAGCCTGTTCTGATTTAGCACCAACAAAAACGCTTCTATTCCACCACTAATTCAGTGGAACGTGAGATCCACTATTAATAAACTGGTTGTGTTGCTTCTCGACTGGTTGACATATATCAATAACAACGACAAACAACATTAAAAGCAATGCATTAATGTGAAGGTAAATTGACAAATGAATGATTATGATTGTCAAGAGCATGGCAAGCTATATGGTGAGTGTGCCTGTTATTGCGCCTGCCCTGCGTCAAACAGTGCACACTGCGATGGAATAGCCGATGTTGTCATCTATATGGTTATGTTTGTTCACTATGATCTGTGAGTGTAAAAACGGGTTGTATGGATGAATTGTACTCGTCTATCGCAGTATATCTCTTCATTTATGGAATGAAAGGTACCCATCTATGGTGGCAAAACTATTCACCTACACAACGAAAGGTATCCATTTATGGTAGCAAAATAACATGCATTTCTCTGAGTGGTGCGAGAAGTGCATGCAAATGCATTTCAATTACAGATCATTGGCTTGCGTGCAAAAGCCAAGTTATCGATGGACCAGATGGTGTTAAAAATAAACTTTCTTCTGGACACTACGAGAACTCTAGTGGCAAGATGACCGGGCCGAGTGCCATGCAGCCATCAACTTAGCCGGTTTCGCTGACCGAACATTGACCTCAATGTCACGAGTGACGATCATTCAGGACAATTTTTGCAGCCCGGAATTTTAAATTCAGCAGGGCACGCAAATGTTAATCAACTTTCTCACGTTGTAGAAGTCTTATTTCTTTGTCGACATTAGTATGTTTCTCTTCCATTTGCCCACATCCCCAAGGATTTTTCTTGCAATCGATGGCTATTGAAACGCCTCCCATTAAACTTGCTGCTACTATTGATGCTAATAAGTATCTCATGTTTTTCTCCTCTTTTTATGTGCATTACTAATTATAGACGAAAGAAAATTATTTCACAGACTTATTGTGTATCCATCTGTTTTATATCGATTTATTTTTATAATTATTAGAGATTTATAATTAAAAAAATGGTAGCTAAGATACCCGTATATGGTACGAGAATACTCAGATTTAGAGCTTCTATATCGTCCTGTTATCTTCTCTCGTAATCAATGCCATTATCTTCGCAGATTTCTCCAAGCCTTTCGCACGCTTTAGTCTCCAGGTCATAGAGTACAAGATAATGCTTTGAGTCACTTTCAACCTTAACTCATTGAGTTTTATCTGTCTGAATACCTTTCTAAGCTGTTGCTAGTAGTTGCCTGAGCTGTTTGGGATTATGTGTAAAGAATAATATAACATTTAGAATTGAGGTGTTTTCTTTCTCGTGCTTTTTAAAAAACGAAGAACAGAGGCCTTCTATTTGTTGTTTTAATTCACGAATGCGATCTTTAAGCTCAGAGAATTCGTGACGAATATTTTGAGTTGCCTTTTCTAGTACTCAGCTCTTGCCTTACATATACAATACAGTGGTTAACGCTGCCAATAGACCGATGATTTTATATGATAAATATCGATTTAATGGCAGCTCCATAGGCATACCGCACTCAGAAGATGACCAGTTAGATAAAACCATCCGTGCGTCGAATGTAACCTTCTCCGAGACGAACAAAACAGGCATCTGTCAAGACACTAGATATCGGGAGGAGATATCCTTGACTGCAACAGTTAGCTTCTGATATCTAAACTATTATCAGTCTAGTTAACACACGATAGATTCATGGATGAAGCTGATAGACACGGATTATAATTATTATGATTCTTATCGTTATATAAAGCATCGAGATTCACTGAACCCATAACGCCCAGCATAACGATAATAAGAGCATATAACATCATATTAGCGAACTGACATTCTTTATACTTAACAATCTTATCGTCATAATGCATAAACCCCCTGTTTTCAATCATCTCAATAATCCTAAAAACAAATACAAGATCATCATAGGATCGAATAGGTGCATGAAATATTGATAGGCACATAGTCATTAAGCGAAACAACAAATCATCCTGATAGAGTGAATCGGGATATTGACTGTTGATTTTTTTTATTAATGATGTATTGCTGCCAAAGTCACTAGCTTCCGAAAAAGAATCCACAAAATGAACCCATGTCACAATGGGTGTTAGTAATAATAGAGGATTTTTCAGGATAATATCGATGGTATTATATGCTGGTTTAGACTGAGATAATCGATGACTTCTTTCTTCCTGGAAAACAAGCATCCAATCATTAATCCTATCATAGGAACACACAGAGCCTTCTAAATAAAAAGGGTCAGCTATAAAACATTGCTTAGCGTTAAAGTATGTCGAAAATACACCACAAGTGTCGGCGATGAATATCACGATATCCACTTCCCTTAGACCATGAGATCTCTCTAATTCAACATCCTTACACACAACCAGTCTGATTTTTTTCCCCATCCACCTGAAATAGTTAAAGGGAGGTAATGGAATACCAGGTAGATTGGGTATTCGAGAATTTCGCACAGCAAAGTTTGGAATAAGGCCATCATCATCATAAAATTTTGGATCACTTAATGCAGAAGTCTTTTTAAGCATGCAAAGGAAGGTTATATTTTCTCCACCTAGAATTACCAGTGATAACCAATGAACTGTTCTCTCATATTGCAGCGGGAATGAACTCAATATCAAACATTGACTATTGTTAAGCGTCTGAAATAACTCTTTCAGGCACTTCATCAGTTCTCCGAACTCATGCAATGATAATGGCACACTCAACCGAAAAAAATGCTCTGGAACTACCGCTATTGTTAATTCGTCTAATTTTGGATAAATAAATAAAAACCACTCTATAATCGAGTCCAGTAGATCTTCTTTCGACAATTCGGGCTTTGATGGTGAACCAAATGTTAACTTCTGATCACGAAAAAAACATGGTCGATGATCGACTGAATAAGTCACTAAACAATTAACTGATTTCATAAGAGAGATTAACTAATGTGTGAAAGACAGTGAGAAAGTATCTAAGTAAAAACTATTCCCACTCTATCGTTGCTGGTGGCTTTCCAGAGATATCATAGACAACACGTGATACGTGAGCCACCTCATTCATGATTCGATTGCTAACGTGAGCTAAGAAATCATGCGATAAGTGTGCCCAACGGGCCGTCATGAAGTCCGTGGTCTCTACCGCTCGAAGCGCAACCACATACTCATAAGCACGCGTATCACCTTTGACACCAACGGTTTTAACCGGCAAAAAAACAGCAAATGCTTGACCGACTTGTTGATACAGATGATATGAATGCAGCTCTTCCATAAAAATGGCATCTGCAGCACGAACGGTATTCACTGCCATATCCGTAACTTCACCGAGTACCCGAACCGCTAAACCAGGGCCAGGAAATGGATGTCGCATCATCATTGATTCAGGCAAGCCTAATGTCGCGCCCACTTGACGGACTTCATCTTTAAATAATTCACGCAAAGGCTCGATCAGCTGAAAACCCATTTTTTCAGGCAAACCACCGACATTATGATGCGATTTAATCACATGTGCTTTACCATGCTTAGAGTGTGCCGATTCAATCACATCGGGATATATTGTACCCTGCCCTAGCCACTTAACATCACCTAACTGCTTCGCTTGCTGTTCAAAGACACGAATGAAGGTTTCACCAATTATCTTACGCTTAGCTTCAGGGTCATCCACACCGACTAATCCCTGCATAAATTCAGATTTCGCATCAACACGTATGACGTTAACCCCTAAGTGTTCTGCAAATAGCGCCATCACCTCATCGCCTTCGTTTAAGCGCAACAATCCTGTATCAACAAACACACAAGTCAATTGATCACCAACTGCGCGATGCAATAAAGCAGCTACCACTGATGAATCCACACCACCTGATAAACCGACAACGACTTGGTCTTGGCCCAATTGTTTCCGTGCATTGATGATACTCTGGTCAATAATATGCTCAGGCGTCCAAAGTACTTCAGCCTGACACGCTGTATGCACAAAATACTCTAATATGGCTTTTCCTTGAGGCGTATGCGTCACTTCTGGATGAAACTGCACCGCATAGAATTGCTGAGCATGATTCGCAATGGCAGCATAAGGCGCAGTCGATGTATGCGCTAACACCTCAAAGCCTTCTGGTAATGAAGCAACTTGGTCACCGTGGCTCATCCAAACAGAGGTCGATGGCTTAGCCTCTTGATCAACAGAAACAACCTGTGAGAACAAGCTTTTCATATTGTCGATTAACAATGTCGCATGACCAAACTCACGATGCGTGCATGACTCGACTGCTCCTCCTAACTGAGACACCATGGTCTGCATTCCATAACAAATACCCAGCACAGGACACCCTTGAGTAAAGACTGCCGAAGGGGCTCTTGGTGTGTTAGAGGCCGTTACAGATTCAGGACCACCTGAAAGGATGATACCTAATGGCGCATAAGATTGAATGACATCATCACTCACATCACAACTAATGATCTCACAAAACACCCCTAACTCACGCACTCGGCGAGCAACCAGTTGCGTGTATTGTGAACCAAAATCAATGATCAGTAATAAAGGCTGTGAAGAACTCATCATTTAACCGCCTGTCCTGAATAGTTAGGTGCTTCTTTCGTCACTGTCACATCATGCACATGACTTTCACGCATGCCCGCTGCAGTAATTTGTACAAATTGCGCATCGCGCTGTAAAATATCAATACTGACTGCACCTAAGTAACCCATACTGGATGACAAACCACCGCTTAATTGATAGATCACTGGTTTCACAGAACCTTTGTAGGGCACACGCCCCTCAATACCTTCTGGTACATATTTCTGTGTGTCGCGTTGCGTGTCTTGAAAATATCGATCACTGGATCCATGCTGGCCAGACATGGCTCCAACCGAACCCATACCACGATAAGACTTATAGGAGCGACCTTGATAAAGAATGACTTCACCTGGTGCCTCATCCGTACCGGCAAACACGCTACCTAACATCACGGTTGAAGCGCCAGCTGCAAGTGCCTTTGCAATATCACCCGAAAAACGAATCCCACCATCGGCAATCACTGGAATTCCCTTATCTTTTAGAGCCGATGCAACCTGAGTGATAGCGGTAATTTGAGGCACTCCAACGCCTGCAATAATACGAGTGGTACAAATGGAACCCGGCCCAATCCCCACCTTAACGGCATCCACTCCGGCATCATATAATGCCAAAGCAGCCTCAGCAGTAGCGATATTACCTGCAATCACCTGTAAGTCTGGATAATGTGCCTTAATCCACTTCACCTGGTCTAACACACCTTTTGTATGACCATGAGCCGTATCAACAACGACCAGGTCTACACCCTCTGCCACTAAAGCCTCAACACGCAATTGGCCATCTGTACCAACACCTACCGCAGCAGCAACTCGTAACTGACCGGCTTCGTTTTTTGTTGCTAGAGGATGCTCTTGCGCACGTTGTAAATCCTTGACCGTATACATGCCCTGCAATTGAAAATCATCATCAACTACTAAAAGCTTCTCAATGCGATGCGTATGAAATAAACCGATAATTTCATCATGACCCGCTGTTTGAGAAACAGTCACCAATCGTTCTTTAGGTGTCATTAATGCCGAGACAGGTTTAGACAAATCACTTTCAAAGCGAATATCACGACTCGTCACAATACCTAATAAATTTTCACCTTCCACAACTGGCAAACCTGAAATAGCATACTTTCTGGTCAAATCACGCAGCGACTCTAATGTTGTCTGCGGGGAAACTGTTATAGGCTGAGACACCATACCACTTTCATATTTTTTGACACGACGAACTTGTTCAGCTTGCTGCTCAATTGTCATATTCTTGTGCAGCACACCAATACCTCCTAACTCAGCCATAGCAATCGCCATACTGGCTTCAGTCACAGTGTCCATCGCAGCCGACAAAATTGGCGAATTCAAGGTGATACTGGCTGTCAATTGTGTGGTAAGAGACACTGCCTTAGGAAGCACTTCTGAATAACGAGGCACTAATAAAACATCGTCAAAGGTTAAAGCTGTTTGAATTAACTTTTCCATAGAGACCTCGCAGGCAAATATTATTGCGCGATAGTGTAACGGGTCTCGCACACAGTGTCGACAAAATACTCAAGTTTGCATTTGAAGAAAAGGAATATTACCGATATAGTTTATTGGACGGTGATTAATGGTTTGTACAAGGAAAGATGAACACTAACAGCTTTACGAAGCTCAACCTTTTTAACGGAATGCCGACTCGCTTTTGGACTATCACGTGGATAAGCTGCTTGATGACCATGGGTTATTCATCGATCTATGTAACTTTGATTGTATACGTTAAACATGATTTTACATTCTCCAATCAAGATGCTGTCACACTATTAGGGCAATTTTTTTCGTATAATTTCACCATCAATCTACTTACAAGCTATGTGGCTGAAAAGTGGCTTAGCTGCCGCCAGCTATTAGCAATAGCCATCAGCTCTTCAACTCTAGGCTTCGCCATCCTCTCTGTGAAGAGCTTACTCTGCTTACATCTTGGGCTGTCATTAATCGTCTCTGGACTTGGAATGGGATTTACCTGCGCGTATTTATTACGATCCCAAACCTTTATTTATAAACCTGAAACCATTCAGTTGGCTTTCATTATATGCACCATTGCATACAACCTTGCTCATCTTGTTATCTATATCATTGCCGGTTGGATGCAGCTTACGCATCACTACTCATGGATTTTCATCACTGATAGCGTTTTATCATTTGCAGCGCTCATTTTATTGATCAAAAACTGGAGTAATTTAAATGACTACAGAGGGGAATTTTCCTCAAACAGTCAACACAGCTCTATACTCTCCACAAAAGCGGTGGCCATTATCATCATTAGCTTCAACTTAATTCTTTTTTACCTACTCACCGAATCCAATCTTACCTCAGCACTGATCATTGCACTGACTGTCATTATGGCTGCTCAAATGGTAGTTCGCTTACTATCCTTACAAGGCATGGCAAGACATCAAATGAAACTATTTTTGATACTACTATCCATTTACCTTTTCCTATGCACTTTGGACTTACTTGGACCAATGATTTTAACCATCTTTGAAATCAATAATGTCAACCGCACGGTGTTTAACATAACGATTCCGATTGGATGGATTGAAGGTATGAGAACACTGATTTACTTCTGCTCTGCACCAATACTGGTTGTATTATACCAATATATCCACAGACGATTTTCTACCAATAAATTATTGATATTATTTTCCTTCAGTGCACTATCAATTACATTATCAATGATCATGCTTTTGATAGGCATTAAGCACTGCAATCAACATGGTTATACCAGTATTTCCTGGTTATTAGTGTATATGATCTTTTATAACAGCGTATTTTTTTATAGCACACCACTTAGCTTTAGTATGATAAACGAACTAACACCTCAAAAAATGCATGCCACGCTGACAGGGGCTGTGACATTCAGCTACTCAATTGCAAGCGTCTTGGCAGTGTATATTTCAAAACATATACTACACAGCGCATCAACATCAAACCCATTAAGCTCTAATGCGTTTTACTCGCATAACTTTACAATCTGTGCATGGATTGCGCTGTGTATTGGGCTTATCCCACTAGTTTTGATAAAGGTATCACGAGGACATTCCGTCCAATCTACAGGGATATGAAAAGATTATAATAAAAAATAGTTTTCTAATGATCAAGCCGTCTCACGACTCACCTCGTCCGCTAATGTTTTAGCTAGTTGTCTTACTTGTTCTTCACACCGACCTTCAACCATCACACGGACTAAGGGCTCCGTGCCTGAGGGGCGCAATAAAACTCGACCAGAACCTGCAAGTTCAGCCTCTACTCTCTGAATAGCCGACTCAATAGCGGCATAATTGCTTAACTCAAAAGGCTGCTCGTAGATAGGCACATTAATCATAATCTGAGGGGTCTTTTTCATGCATTGTTTCAAAACACTCAAAGGCTTACCCGTCGTTTTCAAAATAGTTAGAATCTGTAACGCAGAGATTATCCCATCACCGGTAGTTGTCAAAGAGAGATTTAATAAATGTCCTGAACCTTCACCACCTAATGACCAACCCTTTTCTTTTAATGCCTCGAGAACAAAACGATCACCAACGGAAGCACGAACGAACGGAATAGCACATTCTTTCATTGCTTGCTCAAAGCCCCAGTTGGTCATTAGCGTTCCAACAACACCACTGATTGAACCTTGCTGATACGCATGCATGGTCAAGATGCAGAGTAATTCGTCACCATCAACACACACGCCTTGATGATCAACCATCATGAGACGATCTCCATCTCCATCAAGTGCAATTCCTAAATCAGCCTGATGCTCTCTGACAGCTACTTGCAAGGCGCGCAGTGATGTTGCACCACAATCTTCATTAATGTTCAGTCCTGTAGGTGCATCACCCATTGTGACAACGTCAGCACCCAGTTCATGAAAAATCATTGGTGCAACCGCATGGGTTGCTCCGTGAGCACAATCGACTACTAACTTTAATCCACTCAATGTCAGTGAAGCTGGAAATGTACTCTTACAAAATTCACTATAACGACCACCGGCATCAGGTAAACTAATAACGTCTGCAATATTCTCTGGAAGAACCGTCGTCAATGGCTGATCAAGTAAAGCCTCGATAGCAAGCTCCATATCGTCAGAGAGTTTTTCACCTTGAGCATTAAAAAATTTAACTCCGTTATCGTAATAAGGATTGTGTGATGCACTGATGATACAACCCGCTGTTGCTCTCAATGACTGGGTTAAATAGGCGACCGCGGGTGTTGGAATCACACCCAATGTATGTACCTGAACTCCCGCTGCAGTGAGACCTGCTTGAAGAGCTGACTGTAACATCATACCCGATGCACGCGTATCACGACCCAGTAACAATACAGGCTGAGAATGAGCTTGTGATAGTACCACTCCCATGGCCCATCCCAATCGTAATAAGAAATCTGGATTCATGTATCGTTTTCCAACACGACCTCGAATACCATCTGTACCAAAATACCGTTGCTGCATCATGTTATAACTCCTTTATCCTGGGAACAGCCTCTGGCTGCTGTAATACTTGCTTCAATGCACACGTTACTGCCAAAGCCTGGCGAGTAGCTTCAACATCGTGCACTCTTAGTATGTCTGCGCCCAAATAAGTGGCCAAGGTGGCTGCCGCAACACTGCCGGGCAATCGAAAATCAACAGGACGATCAACCACGTCACCAATCATGGATTTACGAGACCAGCCCACTAGCAATGGTAAGTTGTCTAACTCAACCTTGAGCCTGGGGAGCTGTGAGAGTAAATAATAATTTTCCACTGTATTTTTACCATAATGACCCTGGCCAAAACCAGGATCAACAATCAAGCGTTGGTGCGCGATGCCGTGATCATGACATTGATGAATAATGCTTCTTAAATCTGAGATAATAGTCTGCAACATTGACTCGTGAGAGTCAGACCCAGGCTGTCGTCTTTGGAAGAAATGCATTAGACAGACTTGCACATCAGATGGTGCTTTAGCGATCACAGACATTGAATCCGGACGCTGCAAGGCTCGTTGATCATTGATCAACGTAACACCGCGATCAATCGCTGCCTTCATGACTTCGGCACAACTTGTGTCAACGGATAATCTGACCTCAAATCGTTGAGCGACTGCTTCAATAACTGGCAAAACACGATCACACTCTTGTTGAGGATTGGGTTGATCTAGTTCGATATTTACACTGGGATTTGTTGCCTCACCACCAATATCCAGAATATCCACACCCGACCGCACCATCTCATCTGCTTTTTGGATAGCCTCATCAACACTAGTGACAGCCCCGTAAAAAGAGTTAGTGGAACAATTGATAATCCCCATGATGGATGGGGATATATCAGTGATCGTATTAGGTAAGCCTGGCAACACGGACTATGATTCTCCAGGAACCTGGTCCGTAGCATCAAATGACTGCTGCCCCATTTCATCATTTGATGAGGACGGTTGACTCTGGTTCTGCTTATTCTGGTCGGACCAATCGGCAGGTGGTGGCGGTGTTTCACCCTTCATGATAGCAGCAATTTGGACTTCATCAATCGTCTCATACTGCATCAATGCATCTGACATGGCATGTAACTTATCCAGGTTATCTTCTAAGACTTTTTTGGCTTCGGAATAAGTATCATCGATAATTGCTCTAACCTCTTCATCAATGAGATGACTGGTTGCATCAGAGACCTCTTTACGCTGAGCGACACTATGACCTAAAAATACCTCGCCTTGATCTTCACCGTAAGTTAAAGGCCCTAACTTTTCTGACAAACCCCACTTAGTAACCATGTTACGCGCGATATCCGTGGCGCGCTCAATATCGTTAGAGGCACCTGTTGTCACACTATCTTCGCCGAAGATAATCTCTTCCGCCAAGCGACCGCCAAACAAGGAGCAGAGTTGACTCATTAGGCGACGCTTACTGTAACTGTAACGATCAGATTCTGGTAAAAACATTGTTACACCCAATGCGCGACCACGAGGAATAATCGTTACTTTATAAACAGGATCATGATCTGGCATATTTAGGCCCACAATGGCATGCCCTGCTTCGTGGTAAGCAGTCAGTTTCTTCTCATCTTCGCTCATTACCATCGAGCGACGTTCAGCACCCATCATGATTTTATCTTTAGCTTTTTCCATCTCAGTCATACTAACGAGACGTTTACCTCCACGAGCGGCAAATAGTGCTGCTTCGTTGACTAAATTAGCTAGATCAGCACCTGAAAATCCTGGAGTACCTCTAGCAATCACTGAAGCTTTAACGCTGTCATCAATGGGTACTTTTTGCATGTGAACAGTCAATATTTCCTCACGACCTTTAATGTCAGGCAAAGGCACGACAACTTGACGATCGAAACGACCAGGGCGTAATAATGCGGGGTCTAAGACGTCTGGTCGGTTGGTAGCGGCCATGACAATAATACCCTCCTTACCCTCAAAACCATCCATCTCGACCAATAACTGATTCAGTGTTTGCTCACGTTCGTCGTGACCACCACCCAGTCCTGCACCACGGTGGCGACCTACAGCATCAATTTCATCGATGAAGATAATACAAGGCGCACGCTTTTTAGCTTGCTCAAACATGTCGCGAACACGAGAAGCACCAACACCTACAAACATTTCAACAAAATCAGAACCAGAGATAGTGAAAAAAGGGACTTTGGCTTCACCGGCAACGGCTTTCGCAAGCAGGGTTTTACCCGTGCCTGGAGAGCCTACTAATAAGACTCCACAAGGCATCTTACCGCCTAATTTTTGGAAACGAGCAGGATCACGTAAAAACTCAACCAATTCTTGGACTTCATGCTTGGCTTCTTCTACACCGGCGACATCAGCAAAAGTCACTTGAATTTGGTCTTCCCCCAGCAAGCGTGCTTTACTGCGGCCAAAGGCCATGGGGCCACCTTTACCACTACCACCACCTTGCATCTGACGCATAAAGAAGATCCAAATCCCGATAAGAATAAGAAAAGGTGCCCAACTAATCAGGATGCGCAAGAGTAAGCTCTCTTGTCGAGGCGGCTGACCATTGACGGTGACATCATTCTTGACCAGAGTATCAAGGAGGTAAAGATCATCTAGCATGGGTAGATAGGTAGTAAATTTCTCGTTACTGTTAGTCGTGCCGTGGATCACCTGCCCCTGAATAGAGACTTCCTTAATGTTATTACTTTCTGCCTGTGTTAGTAGCTGAGAGTAGGAATACTGTTTAACCGCGGATTGGTGTGGTCCAAAATTACTTATCACTGTGATTAACATGATGATGATAATCAACCAAACCATTATATTTTTCATGAACGTATTCAATGTGTTACCCCTCATTTAAGTTATCACCATCATAACCAAGCCCCTCAGCATATGCAATTATCCGACTAAGCGTAAAAGGATTTTGCTAATAAATAGACTTCTTTGGAGGCTAAACGTGATGCCTTTGGTTTAATATGTTTCACTTGCTTAAAATGTGACCTCAATGATTGGGCTAATGCTTCAATACCAGCGCCTTGAAAAACCTTCATTAGCAGTGAGCCCCCAGGAACAAGTACGTTAATCGCCAAGTCATAAGCCAGCTCAGCTAAGTAAATAGAACGTGGCTGGTCAATACTTTTTTGACCTGACATATTCGGCGCCATATCAGAAATCACCAGATCAACAGATCGACCATCAATTGAGTCATGAAGCTTATTCAAAACTGGCTCTTCTCGAAAATCGCCCTGTATAAACTCCACGTCGGGAATAGGATCCATTGCCAAACAGTCCAATGCGATGACAAATCCTTTTCTTCCGACTTGCTTTCGCGCCCACTCAGCCCAGCTACCAGGGGCTGCACCCAAGTCAACGACACCTATTCCAGGCCTAAACAACCTCTCTTTTTCGTTGATTTCCAATAACTTATAAACGGCTCTTGAGCGATAACCATCGACTTGAGCCTGCTTCACGTAGGGGTCTTTGACATGCCGGTTCATCCAATCGCGACGACTCACCATCAGCACCTCCTTAAATCAAACTCAGTTGAGCCACATACCAGTAGCTCTGGGGGGGAAAAAGCGTTAGCATAGCGCAGCTTTATCTCAATAACTACTGAAATCAACCCATGAATAAACACGAAATACTTCAATTACGCCGCGAATGCCATAACCTTAAGCCTGTTATCTGGTTGGGTAATCAAGGCTATACAGAAGCCGTTGCCGGTGAAATAGACTGCGCCTTAAATGCGCACGAGCTTATCAAAGTAAAAATTAACACTAGTGATAAAACAGTACGAGACCAACTAGCCTCTCAGCTGTGCCAGTCTCATGGAGCACAGCTTATTCAGCAAATTGGTAAAACGCTCTGTCTTTATCGTAGAAATGAAAACACTGAATGACACTTATTAACCGAAAACACATTGCAGTTGGTCTTTCAGGAGGAGTAGATTCAGCTGTCACCGCATTGAGGCTTGTCCAGCAGGGCCATAAAGTCAGTGGCGTTTATATGCAAAATTGGGAGTCGACAACTAACGATCCCTACTGCACAGCCGAACAGGATTTGAGTGATGCAAAAGCCGTTGCCGATCAACTCGACATACCACTTCACGTCGTCAGCTTCAGTCAAGCGTACTGGGATGAAGTATTTCAACATTGTCTTGATGAGTTTGCTGCAGGTAGGACACCGAATCCTGACATATGGTGTAACAAGTCCATCAAATTTGACCATTTAATTCGATACATTAATGAGTTAGGTGCAGATTATTTAGCAACAGGCCATTACGCGCAAGTAACCACAAATACACCCTATCAACTGCTCACATCCACTGACTCGCAAAAAGATCAAACCTACTTTTTATACACGCTTCAACAACAACAATTACAACAGGCAATCTTCCCGTTGGGTGATCTGAACAAAACTCAAGTGCGACAAATTGCGCAGGAACACAATCTCATAAACTCTAATAAAAAAGATAGCACAGGGATCTGCTTCATTGGCGAAAGGCATTTTAAAAGTTTCTTACAAGAATTTTTACTAGCTCAACCCGGTGAAATTCACACGACTAACGGAAAATGTATCGGACAACATGACGGAATTATGTTTTACACACTGGGGCAGCGAAAGGGACTTAACATCGGTGGGAAACAAGATGCAGAAGAAGCACCCTGGTATGTGATCGATAAAGATGTCGTCAATAATATTCTGATCGTGGGCCAAGGTCACGACCACCCACAGTTATTTAAAGCATCTTTACGTTGCAACGATCTCCACTGGGTTGCAGGGCACGCCCCGGCCAGATCGTTACAAGCTTCGGCCAAAATACGTTACCGACAAATAGCACAACCGTGTACGCTTACTCTCAGTGATAATACATCGGAAATAACGGTTGATTTTAATGCGCCTCAACGAGCAATAACGCCAGGACAGGCCGTAGTTTTTTATCAAGATCATGTTTGCCTTGGTGGCGGAACTATTATTAGTGCATAAACAAACTAAGGTAGTCGCAATAGACCAATAAAGACGCCCTGTATAGTCACTCGATCCGCAGAATATGTCATAGGTGATAAAGACTTATTAGCTGGAACCAGCTGAACAAATCCATCATCCAGATACAGCCAACGCTTAAGCGTAGCTTCTTCTTGGTCGATGAGTGCAACAATAATATCGCCATTATGGGCTGTCTCTGTTGCACGACAGATGACGAGATCGCCACTCAAAATTCCCTCATCAATCATCGAATCTCCACGTACTTTGAGAGCAAAAGTATCCTCTTCAGAAAAGTAATGACCCAAAGACAACGTATCCTGTTGTTCAATCGCATCAATTGGTTGACCTGCTGCTATGAAGCCTTTCAAAGGAATTTGGTAAGAGGAAACGTTAACTACCCCTTCCTCACGATTATTTAACTGGATGTTACGATGTCGATTAGGTATGAGTGTGATTTTTTGCGCTGCAACCAATGCTTTTAGATAGCGATAGACAACGCCTCGTGACGCTAATCCAGTACCATGAGCAATCTCGGTAGTGGTTGGTGAATGCCCTTTTTCAGCAATGAAGTCGATGATGAAATCATACGTTCTCTGTTGACTTAGCGTTAACATACCTTTCTTCATTGGAGGGCTTGTCAGTTACGCTACAACTGCAGCGCCCGCTACGAAAGCAGCTGCTGGAAGTAACAAATGAGGACGACAACCTGTTAGTGAAATCAGTAGCACTGCTGATAAGATTAAGAGAATGATTTTTTTCATTTAGAACCCCTATTGAGCAAAGAAGAAGAGTACACACTGGACACCAAAAAATCAAACCACAGCTGTAAACAAGAATCTTATAATAAAGAAAAGAAAATCACAAAACAAGACACTAGTATGTCATAACCAACTGTTTATAATCATTTTTTAAAAAAACTGATTTTCGTCCTATTATCGACTATATTTAATGTTGAATGAAGACATATTTTTTGATGTTTCATGGAAAGTAAAATGAGAATAGTGATAATGATTTTACTGATTGCCTCCGCCGGATTTTCTGGGCATTGGCTCTATGAAAAACACATAAGAGACCGTGATGTGGTCGTTCGTCAAGTACAGCTCCAGAACACTAATAAGGGAATACGAACTACCCACACTACAAAAGAAGGATATGAAAGTTTCAAAAAAATCTTAGAGGAAGACACACCCAGTGCGATCGTTATTATCATCGGTCAAAAGGTAAAAGACAGTGACATCTGCAAGAATGGTTCTAAGCGTCACAGAATTATCATTTCTAACAATAAAAATCCTGAGCTTAAACTGCTCGAACGCTGGTCAATCCGTACAGAAAACCTCTCTACACCCTACACCATCATTCTAAACAAAGGTAATGTCATTATTCATACTTTTGGTGTTATCTGCGACTACTGATCAATAAATGCAAATCTTAAATTAATATTATTCGTTATCACTCAATCGATTTAAGTAGGAAATTAATCTCAGTCTAGATAAAATTGTGATTAGAATTTTGTTTTTCCCAGAGGTTATTGATGAATAAAAATCGATTTATGCTTCTAGTATCTGCGACTCTTATCGGTCTCTCAACAGCACTTTGTGCGAAAGATTATAGTGGATATGAGGAAATAATAATTATCTCCTATAATCAACCAGTTTTCTCAGATAGAGTGTCACATCGCCTTGATCTATCGCCTTATCAACGTGCCCAGATACGTGAGACAGCAACATCCGCCAATAAAGAACTACTGACACTATCAGAAGCAATGAAAATGAATGCCCGTATTATTCAAGATACTTTTTTGCATCATTACAATCACCGAGAAATAAACACATTGACTGAAAAACAGGGGGAACTGTATGCAAAAAAAATTCAGGTTAAGCTTAACGCCAGACATAAAGTCATCGCGCTTTTAAATGAGGAACAACAAAATAAAATTAAATTTTTTAGAAAACTGATTGAGAGCTAGAAAAACATCGGGTCAGTAAATCCCGGACAAAGTTGGCTGAAAGTCAGGGATTATTATTTTTTCATTTCCAGATGAGCTCTTAAAACGGACTTCTCCTGGCGCAGGAACTACTCGAGAACAACTAGAAGAAAGTACAAACAAGAAAAGCACGAATAACAAAATAAGCGCCCTCATCGTTGCATATTCCAATTTGAATCATACCAGTCAATCAATGCCTGCGAAAACAAACCTGGTACCGATTCTTGCGGTAAGTGCATGACATCTTCCAAACAATACTGGGTAAGATTCGGTAAGTGATCACGAGCCCAACTTACTGTATCAATCGTGGTGATAAAGCCAGGCATAGCATATAACATAAGCTTTGGTACCTCAGATGACTGAAGCCAATTAGAATATCTATCTATAAATTGAATGACATTTTCTGGGCCACGGCCAAGAGGAAGGTCTTGCAAATATTGCCATAGTACTTGGCGACTTTTTTCTGTCATGAAAGGTTTTTGATATTCCTGTAGAACAACCTCACTCATTTCCCCTACTGCACATGATGGCAACACTTTACGAATCATGTAGTTTTGCTCAATCACAGCTCTATAGCTCACATCTCGATTAGAAAGCATTGAGCTTAACTGTTGTACGGGGAGTGACAACATAGAAGAATCACTGATAGGACGGATGTGTGATTCAAAAAAAGCTAACCCCGATATAACGTCAGAGTGAGTTCTTGCATATTCGAACCCAAATAGAGAGCCCCAACCATGCATAACTAGGACTACATCCTTTAGTTCAAGATTCTCAATGAACCCCTCAATATAAGATGCGTGATCGTCAATAGTATAGTCTATCTCAGGTTGGTCAGATTGACCCATTCCAATAAGATCAGGTGCAATACATCTCCCAAGATGTGAACAAGCTCTTAACACATTGCGCCAAACATAGCTACTGACAGGCATACCATGCAAGAAAACAATTGGACGTCCCTCACCAAGCTCACGATAATGCATCTTACTACCATGAACATCTATAAAACGGCCACAGCTAACCTCTTGAATCTCTTTCTCCTCACTCGCCCTATTCGTTCGCATAGTTAATATCCTTATTCAAAAAAATCATAACATTTACTGATCAAAATTTATTATCAAAACTACTTAAGTAGATCTTTTTTTCCTGGATTTTTCAAATATTCCTCAATTGATATACACCTCAATTGCTCAATCAATACACTTAGCGCAAAAACATTAACATCATCCATAGAGTAAAATTCATTGAGACGACTCATCCAAGGCTTCAAGGATACTCCAGCCTCAGAAAGCCACTGCTCTAGATCATTATTAACTACCTGACCTTGATAGTCATAACGCAGAATAACTGAGGTTAATAGTTGCTCAATAAGATCTAAGTGGGAGATTAGAGTCGTCTTAGTCATCACCAGCCATTTGTCATCGGCCGGGAAATCTAAAATAGATTGCCGTAAAGGGACAAGATTGAAATAGTCTTTTACTGAAAAATACACCGGTGAAACCTTATCGATGTTACAACCTACATCCAATGATACCTCAACCATGTTTAAAACCTGCATCAAGTGCGGAGAGAGAGAGAGAATCTGAGCCACTTTTTTGTCGACGCCCAATTGACATAGCTCTTTATAACGATCAGAAAATGTCTTTGAGGAAGATCCAATCAAGAAGTCGTCTGCACTTTTTGAAAAAAGAAGCACAGCTTTTTGATAGCGATTGACCAAATCTATAGGGTTAGTAATTTTTCCGTATCGAGACAACAGCCATCGCACAACCAAACGCATCAACTGAAACTGATCAAGAGCAATCATATAGTGATCAGAGGCAGAGATTCTTCCATCCAGACTATTGAAATTTTCACGATACTCATTCATGGAAAAAATTTGATGTGCAGCAACATAAGCCTTAGCCACATCGATAGAAGAAACATCTAATTCAGACTGAATCTGATTCATAAAAGTAATTCCTAAATCAGATACTAGATGATTAGCCAACTGTGTAGCGATAATCTGTTTTTTGAGAGGATGAGAGTGCATGAAGACTTGATATTTCGTAGACATATCATCGGGAAACGCGTGATTAAGGTATGCGTATAAAGTATTATCATCATCTTTACACTCTTCATGAAGCTTATTTGTTAATTCTATTTTACTATAAGCCAGAAGAACACAGAGCTCAGGACGAGTTAGACCTAAGCCAGATTTCTGACGATATGTAATTTCCTCACGATCGGGTAAACCCTCTAGCTCAAGATCGATAACACCTCTCTCCACCAAGGAATCGATATACGTAACAAACGATGGGAAGCTAATATGTTGAAAATGGGATGCAAAACTTATGGATCTATTTTGCATATAGTTATTTTTTAAAACTAAGGTAGAAACATTATCAGTTAATCGTCGCAAATAATCATCTCTATCTTGGGTAGATAACTTCCCTTCAGAAGTAACATCATTGAGAAGAATTTTCATATTCACTTCATGATCAGAGCAATCAACACCCGCCGAATTATCGATAAAATCAGTGTTAATACGTCCACCAGAAATATCATACTCAATACGTCCTAATTGTGTTACACCTAAGTTTCCTCCCTCACAAATCATTTTCGCTCTAACCGTATTAGCGTTTACACGCAAAGAATCATTGGCAATATCTCCGACTGATTGATTGGCTTCGGATGCAGACTTGATAAAGGTTCCTACGCCTCCATTCCAAATCATATCAACTGGCGCGCAGAGAATAGCTGAAATTAAGCTAGCGGGGTCTATAGTTTTTTCCTGAATATTTAATAGCTTTCTAATTTGAGATGACGTCTTAATGGCTTTCTGAGAACGCTCAAAAACTCCACCCCCTTTAGAAATAAGATTAGGGTCATAATCTCTCCAAGAAGACCGGGATAAAGAAAACAGTCGCTTTCTTTCTTTGTAACTCAGTTTTACATCTGGAGAAGGGTCGATGAAGATATGCTGATGATTGAATGCACACACTAATTGGGCGTTATCAGACATTAACAATCCGTTTCCAAACACATCACCAGACATATCACCAATACCTACAACAGTAAAAGGAGCTTTTTTTATATCGATACCTAAATCAATGAAATGCCTCTGTGCTGATACCCATGCACCTTTTGCAGTGATACCCATTTTCATATGGTCATAACCACTGGACCCACCTGAAGCAAAAGCATCTCCCAACCAGAATCCACGGTCAATAGCGATATTATTGGCAATATCAGAAAACCGTGCTGTTCCCTTATCTGCAGCTACCACAAGGTACTCATCATCGTCGTCATAACAAACCGTATTAGAATGTGCGACTATTTGACCGCATCGTATGTTATCAACAACGTCCAGCAAACCACAGATAAACTTCTGATAACAATTCACCGCTAACTGTTGAACCTGATCCCTATTCTTTCCACTTAAAGATGCCTTTATAACAAACCCACCTTTTGCACCTGCGGGGACGATCACGGAGTTTTTCACTTGCTGAGCTTTCATTAGACCTAAGACTTCTACGCGAAAATCTTGAGTTCGATCCGACCATCGAATACCTCCTCTCGCTACTTTATCTGCACGTAAGTGGATACCCTCGAAGTCAACTCCGTACACAAAAATTTCATATTTTGGAATCGGTAATGGCATATCTATAATAGAGGAAGTCTTCAACTTTAAGGATATATAGTTGTGCGAACAATCACTCCTGTCAGTCTGATAAAAATTTGTACGCAAAGTTGATATTATTAAACTGATATATTTCCTAATAATCCTATCCTGATCAAGCATGCTTACGCTATCTAGCGCTTTGAACAATTGAATACGTACACGCTCGGCTTGTCTATCGCTAGATGAAATAGAAGGATCAAACTTTTCTTCGAAAAAAACGACGAGCATTTTAGCTATCGTTGGATTTGCGACTAAGGTATCGGCTATGTAGTAAGGACTAAATGATGTTCCAGTTTGCCTATAATATTTTGCATATGCTCTCAATAGACTCACCTGTCGCCAACTCAACTCAGCTAATAAAACTAAACGATTAAATGGATCATCTTCGGCATCACCTTGCCATACACGCAAAAAACTTTCTTGAAAGAGCTCAATCACGTTTTGGCTAGCAATCCTTTCAGCCTCCAAATGAAATTCATTAATCCACACTGTATGAGAATCTGGAAAGTTTATCTGACCTGGATATTCATCAATTACTCTACAACCAAAGTTTTCAATTAATGGAACAGCATCTGAGAGAGGTGTGCTACCTCGCACACTAAATACCTTAAAGGAAAGCTTGGTAATTTTGGCTTGTGACAAGATCTTAAGCTCGACCACCCAGGGATGATCATCCGATAACAAATTAAGCTTTTTCACGTCTTGTACTGCTTCTTCAGGTGTATACTTCTCAGTGTATGCCACAGGAAAAGCCGACTTGTATTTTTCTATGATAGCTAATGACTCTGTACCAAAGTCTTCCTCACATATTCGCTCATAAAACAAATCTCTCCAAGATTTAGCATTATCAATCAATCTATTTTCAATCTCTTGTAAATTAAATCTCATGTTCACTTTGGGATTCAGCCGGATAACGAAATCAATGCGCGCTAAAACAGATACAGCAAAATGAGTGGAAAAACTAGATTCTATACCTCGAAACTCCCTCATCAAAAGCTCTTCCATAGATCTTAGAATATCAGTGGTAAATTTCTCACGAGGCAAATACACCAAACAAGATACAAAACGCCCATAATTATCTTCTCTTACAAACAAACGCACTTGTTTTCGCTCTTGCATGTGGAGAATACCTGTTGAAATATGATACAACTGACCAACAGTAGCTTGAATAAGATCATCGCGAGGCAAGGTCGCCAGAATGGATATCAACTCTTTTTCTGCATGACTGTGCTCACGTAAACCTGATCGTTTTAAAATAGCATCAAGCTTCTTTCTCAAAAAAGGAATCTGGCTTGGACTGGAATGGTAAGCTGCTGATGTATAAAGACCAATGAAACGACGCTCTCCAATAAGCACACCATGATCATCAAACTGTTTGATGCCAATGTAGTCTGTGTATCCACCACGATGAACGCTAGACAAAGTATTCGACTTCGATATCATTAGTAGTCGGTCACTGGACCGCATCATTTTTGCTGCCTTTGTTGGTAACTCAGAGAACTTTCTTTCCACTTTGCTATTAGCCTCGTTAGACAAGACACCAAGACCGGATCCTGAGACGAGCTTAAGTATCTGCTCTTCATCATCACCTGTAACAACATAATCTCGAGCACCGAGAAATATAAAGTGATCATCCATCAACCAATTCAAAAATGCTTTAGATTCCTTGATATCAGACGGTTTGAAACAAGAGGCATCAGCGTCTAGTTGTTTAATAGATTCATCCATACGATGACGCATCAGTTGCCAATCTTTAACTGCTAGCAAGACATCATGGATCACCTTTAAAACAGAAGCCTGAACAGACTCAATTATTTCAGGATCAGTAATCATCTGAATTTCAAACAAAATCGGTGCTTCCGTGGAGTCATGGATATCATTACGCCTCAGAAAGTCACAATCGATTAACCTACCATCCTCATCACGCTCAACCACCATGCCACCTGTATGAATGATCACACTAATGGGAATTGAGAGCTTATTGAGTTGCAATTTAATAGTATCCACCAAAAAAGGTGCATCTTGAGAAAGAACAGCTAGCACTGAACCTTTAGATTTCCATCCATCTTCAACTAGATCAGGTGTGATAAGTTGTATCTTTACCTCATCAGCTTGGCGAGTCTGCATAAGCTCCCAATTAATCCAAGCAAGACCAGCTAGATCTCTAATATTTCTAACAATAAGGTCCTTAAAAGGTGCTTGAGAATAAAAGATTGTTATAAACTTTTTGAATAAATCTAATTGGCCATCGGAATATGAAGCATCAACATACCCTTGAACGCTAGCTATCAACTCTTTCAAAAGAAAATCATCATTCTTTGGCATGAAAAAACCTTAAAAAAACATTTAAATTCATATGGATAACATAAAAATAGCCGGCGATGACGCTTCACAATAACAGGCGACTGCACGATGAGCAGGATCGTCATAAATCATTATACACGACTTAATAATAGCCAGTTTGTTCTTTTTCTAGTCATTCCTCTAATTTTTTTCATAAAAAAAAGACATTTATGCTATAATTTAAAAAAATTGTAACATGAAGACAGGAAAAACATAACAACACTTACATAACCACCAAAGTGTCACTAAGCTGTACAGTTAATACCAATATTGATGGAGATCACACTATGAGAGTTTTACTAGTTGAAGATGATGAGTTACTCGGAGATGGCATCAGAACAGGCCTTAAGCATTACGGCCACACCGTTGACTGGGTAAAAGATGGTCAATCGGCAAATAATGTACTAGTTTCAAGTCATGAAAACTTTGACATGGTCGTTCTAGACCTAGGGTTACCCAAACTTTCAGGCTTGGATTTACTAAAAAACATCCGAGAAAGGAATATCACCACCCCGGTTGTCATATTGACAGCCAAGGAAACGGTAGATGATCGTGTCAGCGGATTAGATGCTGGTGCAGATGACTACCTTACCAAACCCTTTGATCTTGATGAGCTTTGCGCGCGCATGCGAGCACTACAAAGACGATCTAAATCTAGAGCAAAACCTGTTATTGTTTACAATAAAATAACACTTGATCCAGCCTCACACGTGGTCAAAATAGACGAGGAAGTTGTGATGATTTCTCGTCGTGAGTTCGCCTTGTTACAAAAACTCCTTGAAAACTCCGGTAGAGTAATATCTCGCGAACAGCTAAACCAGACTCTTTACGGTTGGGGTGAAAATATCGATAGTAATGCTCTAGAGGTTCATATCCATAATCTTCGCAAGCGTTTTGGAACAAGCCTCATTCGAACAATTCGTGGGGTAGGATACATGGCTGAAAAACCCACTAACGAAGACACGGAGAAATAATAACCATCTTTTGACATGTTTCCTCGAGACGTTAAGATAACTTATGACACATTCTATTCGGACTTTTTTACTGATAAATTTGCTATTAAGCGTGATTCTAATCACCTCACTAGCAATCGTCGGTAATTTATTCTTAACTCATAAAGATATCCAAAATAATCTAGATTCAACCCTTGTCATTAGCGCAAAAAGAATCAACGCTATCGTTGGGATTAACCTACCAAGTGAGGATATACTCACCGTACAAAAAAATCTTGATACAATAGACACCCGTAAATTTAGTAGTGGCGCTAGTGATCGAGATACTTCCATCAGCAGCCTCTCAAAAACAGTTGGCGCTATTGAATTTCAAATCTGGGATAAAAACGTACTCATCTTGCATTCAAAAAATATGCCACAATCACCCCTGATAGCACACAAAACCGGGTTCTCCAATATCTGGGAGAATGATCAAACATGGCGCGTATATACCCATAAAAACCAAAACTCTGGAATTACAGTTGTAACTGCCGAACACGGGGACTACCGACAGCACTTAGAAAATCAATTAACTCGTGACTCTATCTTCATCATGTTAGCGACCTACCCTTTCTTAGGGATACTCATCTGGGCAATTATCGGCAAAGGGTTACGATCACTACAATCAGTCACTAGTGAGTTAAAGCACAGAGATAGAAATTATCTTGAACCTGTGGATTTAAAGCCACTGCCTACCGAGGTTGAACCGCTTATTGATGAACTCAATAGTTTATTTTATAGGCTGAAAGAAGCATTCAATCGCCATGAACGCTTCACCTCCGATGCAGCTCATGAATTAAGAACACCACTAGCAGCTTTGAGCACACAAATACAAGTAGCACTGAGAGCTGACACACCTGAAGCACGTAATAAATCCCTGCTCAAGGTGCTTGGCGGCGTGAATAGGTGTACCCATTTAATCCAACAACTATTGACACTAAGCCGTATGGCTCCAGAAGCAGGCATTCAAAACCCAAGTCCTGTAAAACTTTCAAGGCAAGCCAGTGATGTCGCTGCAATGCTTGCTCCTGAAGCAATTACTAAAAATATTGACCTTGAGCTCCTTGCTCCAAATAGCGATGCAACCATTATAGGCAACCCAACTGCTATCAACATTTTAATCCGAAATTTAGTAGATAATGCTATCCGCTATACACCTGTTGATAGCTTCGTCAAAATTGACATCAAAGAAACATCTTCAAATGTTATTTTACAAGTCATTGACAACGGACCAGGAATACCCCAAAACCTACGTGAACGAGTATTTGAACGCTTTTATAGAATGATCGGCAATAAAGCTTCTGGTACAGGACTGGGTCTCGGCATTGTACTTCAGATTACCAAGCTTCATAAAGCGACCATCGAATTACTCGAGCCTAAAGATCACAGTGGGTTAGAAGTGAAAATTACTTTCCCTAAGACAGCAAAATAAGCACTAAAACCACCAAACTCTAGCCTGGAATGATGATATATCAGACCGATCTTCTAACAAACAAAGCAATTTTATCAGATAACTGCCCAGCCGCAGCATTCGTTGCAAGAACGCCAGCATAAGCGTCATTCCCAGGAGCAGCCACAACAGCAATAAACCGTTGAGTAGCGATTACTTTCTGAGATGCATTGTCCACTAATGATGCTAAAACAACCATCCGAATCTGACTCACTGGCTGATAGAACTCTTGCTGCAATGTTTCAATGGTGGTGTTTAACGTATAGTTAGAAAAACCCGCATAGGGAGATGAAATTACAGATTTAAAAACATTTATCTGACGGATTGTAGACGATAGTATCGGTAAAAACATTTCAGCAGGTGGAGCTACCCAAGTGTTATCTGCATATGTCATCAACTTATAGGGAATCATGGTATAAACCATTGAGGAGGTCTCGTACCCAGGGGATGCACTTGGAGTGGCCACGAGTAGTGATGCGCTTAAATGCTTATTGTTTGATGGTAGTGGCTTTTGATGCGTGGTTAATGTGAAATGTGATGGTGTATTTATTTTTCCTGGTCCTAGGCACCCACCCAAAATAACACATGGTAACAATATTAAAAATTTAACATGTATTCTTATTTTCATTTAGATTCTCCTGGTCCCGGCTGAGCTGCAATTCGACCTCTTATCAGCATCGAAGGATTACGTGATAATTCGTTAGTAAAGTTTTGCAAACTTACCGACAAAGTATTAAAACGCTGAACAAGTGAATAGGTAGTAGGCAATAATTGCTGAGTCGTATTAGAGAGCAAAATGCTTGTAGACCCTAAAACCTCTTTAAAACTTCGAGTCGCCTTATCAATCTCGTTAACGGTGTCATTAATATCACTCATTGCTTTATTCGTTTTATTAATCAGGTCTGGTAATTGTCTAGAACCTTGCGCTGCATTCCTCATAGTTTCATTAACTGAATCTACAATTTTTGAGAAGTCCGGCGAGGAGGCAGAGAGTGATGAAGTGAAATGCTGAATATCACTCATAATTTTTGATAATGCATCGAGATTTTGTTGATTCAAAGCATCATTTATTCGTGCTGTCAGTATTTGTAAATTATCTGCCACATCTGGTAGAGCATTCGTTAGCTTATTTAGTAGTGATGGCCTCGTTTGTATAACAGGATAAGCCTGACCAGCTTTTGGTTTTAGAAGAGGAGCATTATCTGATGTAGCTTCCAGAGCCACATAAGCAGACCCTGTAATCCCCTGAACACTCAGTGTAGCTACAGTGCTTGTCAAGATCGGAGCACCCGCTTTAATTTTTAGCATAATCCTCACTAGCTGAGGGTTACGACTATCTAAATTGATATTCTCAACATACCCAACAGGTACGCCGGTATAGCGCACCGGACTTTGAACAGATAAGCCGGTAACATCATCATGAACATACATCACGTAAGTGTTATAAACAGTTCGCCCTCCCTTGTAGTGCAACCAAAAAAACAAAAAGAGAGATATAAAAGCAAAAATAACGACAAAGAGCCCCACTAAGGTATAGTTTACTTTTGATGACATACGAAACTCCTTACCATTTTTAATTTCTTACTGCTGAGCGCTCGCTTGAAAAATACTGCTTAATGAGCGGGTTAGGATTATTTACTAACTTTTTCATCGGCTGATCAGCAAGCACGCGACCCTCACCTAAAAAAATCACTCTGTCTGGTACTCTCCAAAGAGTATCTAAATCATGAGTCACCATGACAAAAGTAATTCCTAGTTGCTTCCTTAGATGTAAAATAAGGCCATCTAGATCAGAGGCACTAACTGGGTCAAGCCCTGCTGTTGGTTCATCTAAGAAAACTAACTGTGGATCAAGAGCAATAGCTCTAGCCAGCGCAGCTCTTTTTTTCATACCCCCACTCAACTCAGACGGGTACTTATCAGCCACTTCGGGTCCTAAGCCAGATAATGCCAACTTTAAGAGAGCTATATCTCGTCTGGTATTAGCATCTAGATCAGTAGCGTGCTCGATGGGAAACATAATATTTTCAACAATGGTTAATGATGTAAATAGGGCGCAACTTTGAAACATAACACCCCAATTGCGTTGGATAACCTTTTCTGATTCATGATCAATGTTACCAGTACCTATTCCAAATACTTTTATTTCACCCTCTGTTGGCTCATGTAACATTAAAATTGATCGTAATAGAGTTGTTTTACCACACCCACTGCCACCGATTATTGCTATGATATCACCCCGATTAACCTTGAGATTAACGTCTTCATGAACACGTTGATCACCAAAATAGTTTTTTAGTCCAGACACATCAATGATCGCTTTCAACTCTTTGTCAATCATACGCCAATCCAACTGTATATAATTGAAAAACCAGCGTCTGCCATAATCACCATAAAGATCGCTTGAACTGCAGCTTTAGTGGTTTGCTTACCAACACTATCTGCGCTCGACTCAACTAATGTACCCTGCAGACAACCAACACCTGCAATAATGAATGAAAAGATTGGCGCTTTTATAATCCCAAGTAAATATTCCATATCAGATACCTCATAGTGCATCCTGTCGAGAAAACTAATATAACTGATACCCAACAGACTTTTAGATATGAACATACTTCCAAAGATACCTAAAATGTCTGACCAAACAATCAGAAGCGGCATTATGATCAACACGGCAATTATTCTAGGAAGTACCAAATTAGACATAGGAGTCACACCCATCGTAGTTAGCGCATCTAGCTCTTCATTCACTTTCATTGTACCAATTAGCGCTGCAAAGGAAGTACTCGTCCTACCCGCCATAACGATAGCAGTTATCAAAGGACCGAACTCGCGTAGAATACCAATCGCTGTTATATCCACGACAAAAATGTCAGCACCATATTCTTGAAGTTGGCCACTTAATTGGTATGCCAACACAATACCAATCAAAAAAGACATAAGACCAATTATTGGGAGTGCCTTAAAACCAGCAGAATCGATATTTTCACATATTGACCTCCAGGCTAATTTTAAGGGATTACAAAGCTCTGTAAATAGTGTGACAATCAATTCGCCCAAAAAAGCTAATATCAACGACCATTGTCTAAAACGGCGAAAAACACTTTTACCGATGATGTAGAAATCATTGTGAGAGTGTGGATTTAAAACAACAACCTGACTTACAACTTTTTTATCTTTGGAAATCAGCTCCAACAGGGAACGATAATCATCAGACAGTCCAACAAGATGGCATTCTTTTACGATATCTTTGCAGGAATCCAAAAGCTTCAACAACATCAACGCGCCTGAAGTATCCACTGATAACACGCCAGATACATCAATAACTTTGATCGACTGGCCAGCAACATTGACATCATGCAACAAGCGATTTAATTCACTGATCTCACCAATGACCCAATCGCCGTGACAATGCAGTGTGCGAGAATCATCTGAATAAGCAATATTCAGAGGACCACCCTCCATGACAGATTCCATCAATCAAATTCCCTGAAAACATCCCAGATTAATTCTCCATGATGTCTAGCCAAAAAGCAAACACAGGGCAATTTTAACACAATAAACCAACAAGTTAGACCTAATAGGACTCGCGAGTTCAGAAGATGGGGTGGATGACGGGGCTTGAACCCGCGACCACCGGAATCACAATCCGGGGCTCTACCAGCTGAGCTACATCCACCATATAAGTGAGATATCCAAACCATCAACGCCTTATAATGGCGCGCCCGGCAGGACTCGAACCTGCTACCCTCGGCTTAGAAGGCCGATGCTCTATCCAGATGAGCTACAGGCGCTTGTTCTTAAGCGTGACTTGGTCGGGGTAGAGGGATTTGAACCCCCGACATCCTGCTCCCAAAGCAGGCGCGCTACCA
>MDTC01261885.1_pt1 | contig 76131 bp, 68 predicted proteins | sample 811181 | NCBI WGS metagenome assembly MDTC01 (sample SAMN05326644, study PRJNA326480) | marine metagenome | isolation source: seawater | place: Pacific Ocean: North | collected 2011
ACTTTGTACAGAATTCCATTCATTACTCCCATTATAGGAAACAACACCATCAGAGGTTCCATGAAGATGCACTACTGGCATGGGATGATTGGTAGACCCTGTACAGTTTAACATTGTTCCCGAAACAGATGCCACCGCAGCAATTAAATCACTTTTATAATTCGCAAGCCCGTATGCCATCATGCCCCCGTTTGAGTATCCCGCAGTATAAATTCTTTCCATATCTATATTATACTTAGACGAAATTTCACTAATCATAGATTCAACAAATCCTACATCATCAGCAGTGCTTTTGTTGTCTCCACCTGTTGGGCAAGGATTCCAATGGGAAGAGCCATCTAAGTAACTACCTTGGGGATAGACTAAAATAAAAGTGTCAACTTCTGCCAATGAGCGCATATCTGCTTCTTGCATATAATCACTTGCACTACCCCCAAACCCATGAAAATTAAGCATTAGTGGAATAGAGGATGTTCCATCATATGAATCAGGTATGTATAAAACATATTCTCTATTAATACCATCGTGAACTATGGACTCTACATTGTTATTAAAGGAATATTCCTGTGGGTTTTTATTATAATCTTTTCCACAGCTACTAAAAATCATAAGTAAGAAAATAAATAATACAATTGATTTTTTCATCGGATTCTATTTGGTACTTTTTTTAACGCCTAATTCTTTTTTTTATTCAAAAACACAAAAACGGTCTCACTTAATAAAAGTATAACCTTTTTATTGTTTAGTAGCGGGAGCTGGATTCATTTTCTCGCTTCGCTCTAAAATGGGCCTTGGGGGTCAGAACAAATCAAATAGATAAACTGCTACGCAGCATATTTTCTTTTATTTCATTATTTAGATGCAAGCATCACAAATGGCACTAAAAAAGAAAAGCACCCGATAGGGTGCTTTATCTATTTGCTTTGTAGATAACTCATTTGAAATATCGAACATAAGTCTAAATCCAAAAGACTTAATTAACACTCATCACATAATTACTCTTATTATGAAAAGTTGAACTAATATAATTTTGATTTACTCTAGTACAATTACTCAATGTTACAGCTAGAACTTATTTTAATTCATTGTTATCCTTTAATTTCTAATTCAACTGCAAAGCAACATTCCATAAATCAAAATCACTATTATAATACTGCAGTGAATTACCAAAGTGAACAATTACAGTTTCTTTTTCAGGGATAATATAAATATTCTGCCCTAGGTTTCCATTTGTAAAAAACTGAAAAGTTGAATCACAATTAGTATTTCCCCACCATTGATAAGAATAGTAGGTGTGTTTACATCCACTACCTAACCAATCTGGGTAATGGTCACGAGAAATCGTTTTATCCTCAGTTGTTGATTTTACTACCCAATTTTCTGAAATAATTTGATTCCCATTAAAATCTCCCTTTTTTAGAAAAAGGTGTCCAAATCGCGCATAATCTATAGCTCTTGCTATAAGTCTACTCGGCATATATTCAAAGCCAGATTCTTTGCTATCAATTGAAAACAAAGCATCGTACTCCATAATTTGCGACCAAAGTTTTTCTTCTAAGTATTTTGAGACAGTCTTTCCAGTGGCACGTTCAATAATTAAACCTAGGTAACTTGTATTATAGTTATTGTATTCAAATGCTTCACCAGATTCAGATTCAACTTCTAGTTTTTCGAGTAATATCTTTCGTAGATTAGGGTGGTAATAACCTATTACTTCATCGTTCCATGGTGCATGAATGTTGATAAAGGGTAAAAAATCAGTTTTGTATTTAATACCCGAACGCATTTCGAGAAGATTCTTAATAGTTATCTTTTCGAATCGTGGGTCACGTTTGATTAATTCTGGGACATATTGCGTTATTGGTTCATCAACGCTTTTGATTAATCCCCCATCAATAGCGGCTCCAATCAGAAAATAAATGATTTAGCGACTGATTGAGAATGAAAATAGGAATCTCTTGAAAATCCATTGAAATACTTTTCATAAACTATGGTGTCTCTTCGAATGAAAATCAAGGCAGTAGTTTGCGATTGTTCTGCCCATTCATCAAATGAATTAAAGCCAGATTTTGAAACTCGATCATCAAACACCGATTCTATATAAGCCTCCTCCAGTTTTTCTTCAAAATTAAAAGAGTTTTCAGACCCTTTTATTACCCTGTTTTCAAAGTTTTTGTAGTCATAAACATCTGCCACATTCATTGTAATAGTGCGGTAAACATAAGTTGGCGAATATTTAATTGACAAAAACGCTAATAGTAATAGAATCAGAATTATTGGTGATAATAAGGCTATTTTTAATATCTTTTTCATCTATGATTTTCTTCCCATGATTTAACCATGTTCAAAAATAAAAAAACAGCTACACTATAAAAGTATAACCGTTTTATTGTTTTAGTAGCGAGAGGGAGACTTGAACTCCCGACCTCAGGGTTATGAATCCTGCGCTCTAACCACCTGAGCTACCTCGCCATATCTTTAGTGGTTTAAAAGGCTGCAAATATAAACTTAAATTTTTTTTTATCGGAACAAATTGATTATTTTGCCCCGCACGTACGATTTAAAAAGTATTATGGAAAAGTTTGTGATGGAGTTTGTGATTCAAGCTTCTCCTAAATTATTGTTCAACTTTATAGCGACACCTTCAGGTCTTTCTGAGTGGTACGCAGACAATGTGAATTCAAGAGGAGAGGAGTTCATCTTTATATGGGATGGAGCAGAAGAGCGAGCACATATGCTTAAGAAAAAAAATGAAGATTATATACGCTTTAGATGGGAAGAAACTGAGGATGAGGATGTTTATTTCGAATTTAAAATAGAGGTCGATGAGATTACCAAAGACCTTTCTCTATTCGTGACAGACTTTGCCGAAGAAGATGAAGTCGAAGAAGCTAAAATGTTATGGGAAAACCAAATTGGTGATTTAAAACAGATCTTAGGTTCCGTTTAATGCAACAAATCAATTATAATGGTCAGGTTCTAGACCGTAACGTGCCCTTGTTTTCTTCTGAGCACTTTTTAAAATCAACTTCAAATAGGCTGATTGAACGCATGAAATTAAGTGCCGTACAAGACGCCATTATCGAGTCTCATTATTTTGCTTTGATGTCTGCCATGCGCGTATTTCGTTATGAAATTCCCATGAGTTTTACATATGAATTTTTTCAAGCTGAAGTGCAAAGGTTGATAGATTGTATACCAGGACAACCATTTTATTTTCTTTCATTTGAGGTTTTTCAAAACGCTTCGTCTACTATTGAATTCTTAATTACCGCAGAAGATGTATCGCAGAATCATATCGAGATAAGTTATATTGATGAGGTCGCATTATACACTGATTTTTTAGCTTCTTCAAAGGCCTATTCAATGTCAGAGCTTCATACGAATCAGCTCGTAGAATTGGCCAAAGGATTTCTTAGTGATCACCCTTTTGGAGATTGTTTGCTGCTAAATGAAAAAAAAGAATTATTACGAGCCACAAAAGGAGATATTATACTTCGTTTTAAAGATGAACTTAAATTGCCATCCCAAACTTGTGGAGTCCTTAACAGCACCTTTAGATTGAGTGTCATCGATAAATTAAAACGACTATCTGATTACACGCCTTCAGAAACAGAATTAAGTCCATTTGATATTCAACGGGCCGATGAGTTTATTATTTATGATCTATTTGGTGGAATCCAAGGTGTTAAAAGGTATAAAAAATCAACCTTTGACCACTCTTTTGCGCAAACGCTACAGGGGTTAATTTAAATTGGGATTCTCAGGAGTATTTACCCATAAAACATAAGTGCCACCAAGGTTTTTAAGCTTCTCTTTCCAAAGACTTTCGGCACTTTTGGTGAGTATTTGTGCAGAAATATCGTCTTCTAGTGCAATCCAAGAATTTTGTTTCATTTCAAACTCTAATTGATTAGCAGACCATCCAGAATACCCCACAAAAAATCGAACATCATCTGAATCTAAAACCTTGTCATTTAAAAGTTCACTGAGTTTTTCAAAGTCTCCACCCCAATACAATTCTTCGTTGATTTGAACGCTATTAGTTATTAATTGGGGACTACTGTGAATGTAGAATAAATTATCCGTTTCAACAGGACCTCCTTTATAGATCATATTGCTATTAGTGACTCCATCTAAAATCTGGTCAAGATTGTAGGGTGATGGTTTGTTGAGAACAAATCCAAGAGCACCTTCGTCGTTATGCTCAGCCATTAGAATGATAGAACGACTAAAAGAGTCGTCACCAATGAGTGATGGATCTGCTATTAATAATTTACCTTTTAAACTTTCCACAATTTAAGATAAGCAAAAAAAAAGCACCTCACTGAGGTGCTTTTAACATATTGACTACTAGTAAATTAATTTACTGCACTTGCCAAGTCATTACCAGCCTTGAACTTAACAACTTTTTTAGCAGCTATTTTTATAGTTGCTCCTGTTTGTGGGTTTCTTCCTTCTCTAGCACTACGCTCAGAAATTGACCAAGAACCAAATCCAACAAGAGAGACTCTATTTCCTCCTTTTAATGAAGATTCAACATTTCCTAAAAAAGACTCTAATGCTTTTTTTGCAGCTGCTTTAGTAATTCCAGCATCAGCTGCCATCGCATCGATTAATTCCGTTTTATTCATAATAATATATTTAGGTGTTACAAATGATTGAAACAAATATAAAATTTAAACCCTATCACGCAAGAAATAACGCAGTCTCATGGCTCTTTTGTTAATAACTTCAGCAATTTTGTTAATTGTTGAATTAAATCGAGCGAAGTTTTACTCGAAAAAGGCGTATTCTTTTAGTTTACGCCCATTTAGAAGGTCTTTTACTTTCATTCTTTTTTTGTTAGGGAATTGTAATTCATTAACTATTAGGTATCCATCACGTACCGCAATCTTGATTTTTTGATCTTCAATATTGAAATACCCTGGTTGTAATTGATGTTTTTCGTTGAGAAAAGTGGCTTTGTAAATTTTCAACCTGAAGATCTGATCATTCTCAACAAAATGCGTCCATGCTGCAGGATAAGGAGAAAGACCTTTGATGAAATTTTCTATATCACCTCCATTTTGTTTCCAATCGATTCTTGTGTTTTCATTATTTAATTTAGGCGCAGGTTTTAAATCAAAGTTTTGATTTTGCCTTTTTGCCACTGCTGACCCCTCAACTAGACCGTTTATGGTTTTAATAATTAATGGTGCACCTAATAACATTAACTTGTCGTGTAAGCTTTTTAGGTCATCTTCTTTTTGAATTTCAAGTTCTTCTTGCAGAAGAACATCACCAGTGTCAATTTTATGATCAATTAAAAAAGTACTTACACCTGTTTTCTTCTCTCCATTAATTAGCGCCCAATTGATAGGTGCAGCTCCTCTATAATTAGGTAATAAAGATGCGTGTAAATTAAAGGTGCCGTATTCAGGCATAATCCAAACGAGTTCAGGCAACATTCTGAAAGCAACTACTACAAATAGTCGCAGCTTGATTTGTGCAATTGCCATTATAAAGGATTCATCTTTTAAGTTTGGTGGTTGAAAGATTGTTATACCATGTGCAAGTGCTAATTCCTTAACAGCAGAAGGTCTTGTTTTTTGCCCTCGTCCAGAACCCTTATCAGGAGCAGTAACCACAGCGACTACATTATAATTTTCACCAATAAGCACCTCTAATTGATGAGCAGCAAATTCTGGCGTACCGAAAAAAACGATATTTATCTTTTTAGGATCTTGCACTTTGATAGGTGTCATTTAAATAGGTTATTTTTTGTTCAAGCAATAATAATTCAAGCAAAGGGCCTAATTGATAATAATCTATTTCGAGCTCTTTGAGCAAAGATTCAAAAGTTTTGGGCCGCACACAGCTTTTTACGATGGTATTTAAGGTTTTGTTCTCGTCTAGGTTTGCATTACAAATATCGCAGTTATTACATGTAGAAGAAGACTCATCAAAATGGGCGTTGATGAATTGGGTTCGACATAAATCTCGCTGTTGAAGATAAGAAACAATACCCTCGTATTTTTGGGTTTTTCGCTTCTTATCTTGTTTGGTTCTTTTTCGAATTAAATTTTGAACGAATTGATCCTCTCTGGGATGCAGAAATTCAATCTTAATAGTTTGTTCCGAATTATGGTAATTCAAGAATCCGTGTTGTTCTAAAAACTGTAATTGTTTATTGAGTTCTACCTTACTTAAATTAAATTCAACAATCAATTTGTGCAAAGGAATTGGGATATAGGCAGAAGTAATTCCAGCAAAGTTTCGAATTAAGTAGTGTAGTCCATTTTTTGTTTTTTCATTAAGCGCAGAGACTCTTTCGATGTTCATGCTTCTTCGATCTACTTTAATTGCTATGAAAGGTCTGACTTCTTCTTGAATTCTAATAATTTCATATCGCTCTAATAGCAGCAGATGTCTTTGAAGTTGATAGGACTTAAGTTCAAGTGCTTTAGAAATTGGAGTCAAATTCAAGTTAAAAATTTCAGCATTTCCTTCACCATGTGCAATCTGTAGGTGTCTATTTAAATGTGTATATACATCATACAAAAGATTAGCCTTAGGAAGACTGTACTCAAATCTAGATTTGATTTTTTCGTAATCCTGTGGTGCATAAACTAAAAACGCCTGAGCTGGTTTGCCATCTCGACCAGCTCTTCCGGCTTCTTGGTAGTATTGCTCTAAACTATGTGGGGCATCGTAATGAATAATTAATCGAACATCAGCCTTGTCAATACCCATTCCGAAAGCGCTTGTAGCCACCATGACTGAAGAATTGTTTAGCCACTGATTATAGGCATGGTTTTTTTGATCAATACTAAGTCCCCCGTGATAAATTTGAGCATTTAGTTGTTTTGATTTTAAATAACGGCCCAATTCTTCTGCAGTTCTGCGAGTGGCACAATAAATAATTGCACTCACCTTCTCAGTCTTTATTAGGTTGTAAATGAATCTTGATTTAGATTGCACTAATAAGGAGGATAAATATATATTTGACCTTGAACTACTACCGTAAACAGTTTCAGCTTTTTTCATATTCAAATTGGTCAAAATATCTGACTTTACCTGATCGGTTGCTGTTGCGGTAAGGGCTAATTTTTGAACCTCTGGAAGCAAATCTTTTAGCATTCGATAAGAAGGTCTGAAATCATGTCCCCACTCAGAAATACAATGCGCCTCATCAATAGCCACAAATGAAATAGGTAATTCGCTTAAACGCGCTTGAATAATTTTGTTTTGCAGTTTTTCTGGAGACGTGTAAACAATTTTGATATCATTGTAGAGCACACGGTCAATGAGCAGAATGAGATCCTCGTCTGTTATAGCGCCAAATAGACCTAAAGCTTTTATCCCTCTTTTATCTAATTGATGAATCTGATCTTTCATCAATGCAATCAAGGGTGATATCACAAGACAAAATCCTTCTAAAACTAATGCCGGTAATTGATAGCAAAGCGATTTTCCTGCACCCGTACTCATCACCGCAAGGCAATTCTTTTTCTCGAGTACATTCTTTATAATATCACCCTGTAGTGGTCGGAACTCATCGAAACCCCAATGATGCTTTAAAATTGAATTTAGTTCTTTATGTATCAATACTTAGGCATTTATCATATTGAGTATAAATCGCGTTCGCTCAGCGATACTTTTTTGAGGTACAACAACAAAATCATAATTGAGGCTATAATAACATTTTTTAAGGGTATCATCAATAGATAACACGTCTATAAACGCTTCTAAACGCTGATCATCTTTGGTGAATATAGCTTCCCAAGGTTCGAAGTAAAATACGATATCATATCTGTTGTTTTTTATCTCAGTTGTAAAGTATGGGGGATAGGTTTGTTCAAAATACTCCATATAACCGACAACATCAATCAGACCACGATCAAAGAAACATATCTCATGCACTGCACTTTGTTGGTAATGCTTTTTTCGTTTTTCAAATAATCGGATATTAAAATCTAAAGGGTTATCCGTAATGACAAGTGGATTCATTCCATCAGATTGATTTAAATCTTCTAGAGAGGCTGTCATTTCTCTAATAACTTCTTCTTTTACGGCATAATTCATTTCTTTTAATGCATCTATAACTGCTGTTTTACCTGTGCCAGGGGGCCCGGTTAAAAGTATTTTTTTGGTCTTTCGAATAGATACACTCATATTTGTTTAAAATTACGCCATGAGTAATAATACAGCAGACGAGTTTTACGAAAAGTTAAAGAAACAATTAGATGAATTGAACGTATGGCCATCTCTTTACCCCTTTAAATTTATCCTGCCTAATGATGTTGAAAAACATGAACGACTCAAAAATTGCTTTCATGACTTAGACGCAAAAATAGCCGTAAAAACATCAAAAACTAAAAAATACTTCAGCTTTACCATACTAGTGGAAATGCCTAACGCTGATGCCATCATTGATAAATACAAAGAGGTGACCAAAATTGATGGAATCATTTCACTCTAAGTCTCAGTCTTTATTTGTTAATTTGCAACCATATGGAAGAATTTAACTCCTCTTATTTAGAGTACAACACCGAACGTAACAGACTAATAATTCCTGAATACGGACGACATTTTCAAAAAATGGTTGATTATGCACTTAGCATAGCAGATCGTGAAAAAAGAAATAAAACAGCAAATTCTATCATTTGTACGATGGGAAATCTACAACCTCATTTGAGAGATGTGCCAGACTTTCAGCACAAATTATGGGATCAATTATTCATTATGTCTGATTTTGAACTCGATGTAGATTCCCCTTTTGAAATACCTTCCAAAGAGTTAATAAATCAAAGACCTGAACCTTTACCTTATCCTCAAAATTTCCCAAAATATAGATACTACGGGAACAATATTAAACGCATGGTAGATGTAGCCGTAAAATGGGAAAAAGGAGAATTGAGATCAGCATTAGAGTTGGCAATCGCCAATCACATGAAAAAATCATACATCAATTGGAACAAAGAAACGGTTGATGATGAGGTTATTTTTATTCACTTGAATGAATTAAGCGAAGGAAGTATCAACTTAGTTGAATCTGAAGAGCAACTCACCCCAACAGAGCAGTTGCTCAAAAACAAAAATATGAGATCGAACAGGTCTTCATTTAGTTCTAAAAAGAATAACAGACACAACCGTCACAAGAAGAATAATAAATAATATTCTAAATGGGAACATTTACCATTGAAGGTGGAGCTAAATTAAAAGGTGAAATCACTCCTCAGGGCGCAAAAAATGAAGCTTTACAAATTTTATGTGCGGTTCTGTTAACCGACCAAGAGGTCGTCATAAACAACGTGCCTGATATTATAGATATCAATAAACTCATTGCTTTATTGCAAAATTTAGGAGTGAAAGTTCAAAAGCTATCCTCGAGTTCTTATTCTTTTTGTGCAGACCAAGTAGATGTATCCTATTTAGAATCAGAACAATACAAAAAAGAGGGTAGTGGCCTAAGGGGATCGATAATGCTCGTAGGACCAATGCTCGCGCGTTTTGGCAAAGGGTATATTCCAAAACCAGGAGGGGATAAAATAGGTCGCCGACGTCTAGATACGCATTTTGAAGGTTTTATAAAACTAGGTGCCGATTTTAGATACAATGAGAAAGAATCTTTTTATGGGGTTGAGGCTCAAAAATTAAAAGGCACCTATATGTTACTTGACGAAGCTTCTGTTACTGGAACGGCAAATATTGTTATGGCAGCTGTTTTGGCTGAAGGAGAGACAAGTATTTACAATGCGGCTTGCGAACCCTACTTACAGCAATTATGTAAAATGCTTGTGAGAATGGGAGCTAAGATTGAAGGTGTTGGTTCAAATTTATTGAAAATACAAGGCGTTTCATCTTTACAAGGCACAACCCATACTATGCTTTCAGATATGATTGAAATCGGAAGTTGGATAGGGCTAGCTGCTATGACCCAATCTGAACTGATCATTAAAAATGTAGGCTGGGATCATCTTGGACAAATCCCTAGAGTATTTGAGCGATTGGGGATAACCCTCAACCGTGTAAATGACGATATACACATCCCAGCACATGTAGATGGTTATCAAATACAGAGCTATATAGACGGGTCTATTTTAACTGTATCAGATGCTCCATGGCCAGGACTTACTCCAGATTTATTAAGTGTTTTATTAGTTGTTTCTACACAAGCAGAAGGTTCGTGCTTGATTCATCAAAAGATGTTTGAGAGTCGTTTGTTTTTTGTAGACAAGCTAATAGATATGGGAGCGAAAATCATTCTGTGTGATCCCCATAGAGCTACAGTTATTGGACACAACTTCAAGTCTAAGCTCAAAGCTACCACTATGACTTCGCCTGATATTCGAGCAGGTGTTTCTTTGCTAATTGCGGCATTAAGTGCAGAGGGAGCTTCTACAATTCACAATATTGAACAAATCGATAGGGGATATCAATATATCGATTCAAGACTCAAAGCTATAGGAGCACAAATAGAGCGTTCTTAATTTAAATTAAGCCATTTACAAAAGCATGCTTCTGGCTTGGTCAAAGAAGGTTTTGGTCAGACTAGTATTTACCATATGTGCTTTTGAGTGTTTAAAAATCTGATCGATTTGCATCAATTTCATGGCTGCTTTTGATTCAAAAGCTTCAAATTCAAAAAAGGCCATGCTCCAATCCTTAAATAGTCGATTATTTTGTTTTTCCTCTATAATTAATTCTACAGTGTGATGTCGATTGTCCTCACTTATTTTTTCGTAAAGCGAAAGTACATCTTGGCGTTCACCTTCTAAGAGTTGAAGAAATCCATATTCATGATACAATAAACAACCAGTAATATTTTGTTTAAAGTTTCGTTCCCGTGCTTTACTGAGCATATCATAGATGTCAGATAATGAAAATAAATCATCGGCTACAGATCGATAGATAATGGAATACATGTGCGTATTGGTTGTGAGGTCATTTAAACAATACTAAAGTATATAAATTATTGATAAAAACAATTATGGTTTTTGAGTTTTTCCATTCGGATATTTAGCGAATTTATTAAAACCAGAAGAATGAACATTATCGTTTTTCGACCAAGGCCAACCTCCGAAGAAGGTTAAACGAAACTCATTAATTTTTTGATTTATCTCGTTTTGTTCATTCATCACAAAGGGACCATATTTGGCTACGGGTTCATTGATGGGCTTTGATTGGAGTAGAAGTATTTTACTTTTTTGCTTGGAGCAAATCGTATAAGTCCTAGAGGAATCTAGTATAATTTGGTGTGGTTCAATTATGGACTGCTCATTAATTTCAAGACATCCTTCATAAAGATATATCGATTTTATAACCGAATTTTCACTTGATGGTATTGTTAATTGCGTCTCATTATTCATTTTAAAATGAGCCACACATAATTCATTTTCAACCTCAGTAGCCCAGGAGTCAGGTGGGCACTTCTTTTGTTTAAGGGGTTCAAGTGAACCATATATGAGTTCTATTTCAACACCGTTTAAGTTTAATTTAGGGATTTCATGTTCCCAAAGCATTTGAAAATAGGGCGGAACTATTTTAGACTTCTTAGGTAAGTTTAACCATATTTGAAAGAGTTCCAATCTATTTAACTCTTTTTTATTGAGTAACGGAAACATTTCGGAGTGCTGAACTCCAGAGCCTGCAGTCATCCATTGCACATCTCCTTCGCCAAATCTCGCTTCTGCACCAAGAGTATCGCTGTGATCTATATAACCTTTTCGCACAAAAGTTATGGTTTCAAATCCGCAGTGTGGATGGGCAGGAAAACCTAGAACGGATTGACCGTGATACGTTCGCCATTTATGGTTTGGGTCAAAATCATTTCCTATGCTTCTGCCCGCAAGAAGTTCTTTGTCAATCCCCATTTGCTCATTCCCGCAGGATAATGATCTAAATGATGAACGCAAAAAAGAAAAGGGTCTTGTGTAGGCCAGGGCACTCCTTTTTGCAGAGGTGTTAATTTCATAGCTTTTTAAGTAATTAAATAAGCACAGCAAAAGGCTGTATTCTAGGTGTTATTATTGTCCAATTGGCGGTGGACCATGAGTATTGATAGTCTTGTACTGAGCATCTCCTTTGCGCTTTGCGTATCCCGCTATTACCTCTCATACATAATTTTATCCCTTCAACACATTTTTGATTCTGAAAAAAATCAAGCATTGTCATACTCATTGCTATTGTAGGGTAAAGCATCCCCTTTTGACCTATACTTATTCCCACATAAGAGATAACAGCCCAGGAGTGCCAAGGAGTTTCTATTGTTGTTGTGGTAATTCCCAAGTTTATATTAGCCACATTCCAACTTACATCACCAATATCTGTAGAACCTCCCCTAGGATTTTCTCGAGTTTTGAGCAGAGGCCGAATTCCACCATCTTGAATGTGGTAATGAATTCGAAGTTTTGGTTTGATGTATTCTTTATAATAATTGATTCCAGAGGTATATAATTCTAGCGGATTAAAAGCTGAAAGTCTATTCCAAGGATCAGCTGAAGTATGTGCCGTTTGACCAAAAAATTCAACCTTGACGTCAACTAAAGCCAAGGTAGACTGCAAATCAGTTTCTATTTTCGAGGAGTGATGCCAAATGACGGTTACATTTTTCATAAAATGTTGTAATAGAAACTAGAATTACAAAATTAAAAGGATTCTAAAGATTCTTTATAAACCCTTAAACAACGTTCTCTCGCCCATTTATGTTCTACAATAGGTTTCGGATAGGTGAGCTCTTGGAAATCGGGCACCCATTTTCTAGTGTATTCCAAGCGTTTGTCAAATTTTTTGATTTGGGATTCAGGGTTAAAGATTCTAAAGTACGGTGCAGCATCGACTCCACTGCCAGCCGCCCATTGCCAGTTACCTACATTACTCGCAAGTTCAAAGTCTAATAGTTTTGAGGCAAAATAGGCTTCTCCCCATCGCCAATCGATAAGTAAATGTTTACACAAAAAGCTAGCACATAGCATTCGTACTCTATTGTGCATATATCCTGAGGTGTTTAGTTCTCTCATTCCTGCATCAACCAACGGATATCCAGTGGTGCCCAATTTCCATCGTTCAAAATCTTCAGAATTATTATTCCATTGAATGCGGTCGTATTTTGGTTTAAAAGATTGATTAATAGTATGCGGAAAATGCCATAGAATCTGCATAAAAAACTCCCTCCATATCAGTTCACTTAAAAAAATATGGTTTTTAGCAGCATAAGCCTTTTCTACTAATGTTCTAATTGAAATCGTTCCAAATCTCAAATGAACACCGATTCGTGAGGTTCCATTTTCAGAAGGAAAGTTACGCTTGGCTTCGTAATTCTCGATTAAATCCAAACTCAAATCAAATTCTTGTAGCGGTACAGTTGAAGGTTTAAAGCCTATGTCCTTAAGGGTAGTAATTTTATGCTCATCTTCGTGTACGGGTCTTAAATTAGACCAATTATATTCTCTATTTTGAATGTACCTAGGCAAAGATTCATAGTGCTGAATCCATTTTCGCTTATAGGGTGTAAAGACCACATATGGTTTACCATCGTCTTTGAGCACATCATTTTTTTCAAAAATCACTTGGTCTTTGCTGCTCGTGAATCTAATTCCCTGTTGAGCTGCCCAATCTGCTATCTTTTGATCTCTATCAATTGCGTAGGGCTCATAGTCGTGATTGATGTAAATCGAGTTTAGACATATATCATGATGGAGTTCATCGAATACATCTTTAGTAGAACCATAACGAATGAGCAAAGAAGAACCCTTTTCTCTAAGTTTTTCATCAATAGAATGCAATTGTTCAAAAATAAAACTAACGCGTGCATCGTCCTTTCCTAGTCGATCTAAGATTGCTGAATCAAATATAAAAAGCACCTGAATGTTTTTTCCTTCAGACAATGCATTGTTTAAAGCAATATTGTCTTCTATTCGCAAATCTCTGCGCAACCAAACGACATCTGTCTTTGTCATTACAAACTGATACTAGATTTTCCTCCATCAACACCAATAACTTGACCAGTGATCCAAGAGGCTAATTCGCTGAGTAAAAAGCAGGCCAATTCAGAAATATCACTTACTTCACCTACACGTTTTAAAGGATGTTTATCTGAAATAAGGTCGCGTTTACGATCATTGTTCAGTAATCTTTTGGCCAGCGGCGTATCTACAATAGAAGGGGCGATGGCATTTACTCTTATCTTCGGAGCAAACTCCGCAGCAAGTGATCTTGTAAGACCTTCAATTGCACCTTTGGCAGAGGAAATGCTTGCGTGAAATGGCATACCTTGTTGCACGGCAACACTTGAAAAAAGAAGGATACTTGAGTTTTGCTGTAGACGATCACTTACTGCTTTAATGCAATTAATGGCTCCAAAGAAATTGATTTCCATGTCTTCGCGAATGACCTTGTCGGTCAGCATTTTAAGTGGTTTTAATTGAATACTACCAGGACAGTAGACTAAACCATCAATTTGTTCTGGAAAAGGAACATTTTCCCATGAGTCTTGTAAAACATCAAATGAGAAATGAGTGTAATTCGCATGGTTAAATTCAGAATATTCTCTTCGGGATACTCCAAAAACTTGATTGTTTTGAACCAATTTTTGGGTAATACTCAATCCTATTCCGGTAGTTGAACCAATAATGACAAATGTTTTCATTTAATTTTCTTTAAGTTTAATACATAGTTTTTTTGAAAGTCTGATTCTGTATTGAAGAGTCTTTCTATCTTTTGCCGTCTAAATTCGAAAGCCTTTAGAATACTTGGTTTTACCACAAGGGCATACAGGAGTGGATTCAGTGGCCCGAACTTCAGGCTAAACAGAACCTTGTCAGTAACAAAACACCCTTCCCCTTGGTGATCCTCAACAATATGTTGGTGAATCCATGTCTTGTAAGGACCATCTAATTGAATATCGCTGAAGGAATGACCCTGTTTAAATTGCGTAATATAAGAGGTCCAAGTCAAACCAATGATAGAAAAAGGTTTGATTTTATGAACAAAAACAACCCCATTTTTAACCTCGTCGTGAGATTTATACTGTGTTTGGAAATGCAGAAAAGAGGGGGTTAGAATTGCTAAATTATCGACATCACACAGAAAATCCCATGCTTTAGTTGGTGTGCAATGAATGAGTTGTTTGACGTGTAATTCGTACGGCATATTGTTCAAAGATATCGCAAAAATATTAAACAAAATGAAAATCAAAATGTACTACTTTTACAATTATCAACAAATACAAATATGAAAAAGACGATTATTACATTGCTGTTGAGTTTGAGCATTTCAACTTTTCTTTATAGTCAACTGCGTACTCCAGCACCAAGTCCTAAAACAAAAATCCATCAACAAGCGGGGTTAACCGATTTCACAATCGAATATGCGAGACCTGCAAAGAGAGGTAGAGCTATTTTTGGTAACCTTGTTCCTTATGGTGAATTATGGAGAACAGGAGCAAATGAAAATACCCTAATTAGTGTTAGTGAAGATATTTTACTTAACGAGCAAAAGCTGACAAAAGGATTGTATAGTTTATATACCATACCAGGAAAAGAAAAGTGGGAAATAATTTTTTATAAATCAACCGATAACTGGGGTCTTCCTGCTGAATTCAAAGAAGAAATGGTAGTATTACGAATTCAAGCGACGGCTAAAGAAATCAATCATTTAGAAGAGAGTTTATCCATTTATATTGGTGATATCACCAATAACTTCTGTAGTTTAAATCTGCATTGGGACACTACTCTAGTGCAAATTCCGATTCAATTAATGACAAAAGAAATTGCTGTTGCCTCAATACTAAAAGTATTGAATTCGAGTCCGACTGTATCTGATTACTACAGAGCGGCTCAATACTACCATGAAGAAAAACTTGAACTTTCTGTTGCTAAATCTTGGATTGATACTGCAACTAATGGCAATACCAACGCTTATTGGATGTATCGATTAAAATCATTGATTTATAAAGATTTAGGAGATATACCCTCCGCTTTAAAAGCCGCAGAAACCTCTTTGGAGATTGCAGAGCGCGCCGGTAATATGGATTATGTTCGTATGAATAATGACTTTATAGCGGCAAATCGCTAATCTAAGTGTCCTGATTCCGGTTGGATATAATTTGAAAGACCGAAGCTGTTAAAATCAATAAAAGGCATCCTATTGCATTGAGCCATAGGTAACCTATGACATCTATAAAATAGATGACAAAGATTACAATTTGAGTTAAAATTGCAGCAGAGAATACAGCTTTGGCACTGATATGTTTTGTAAAGAAGGCTACAAGAAAAATTCCCAGAACATTTCCATAAAATAGTGATCCGATGATATTCACTAGTTGAATGAGATTATCGAATAAGTTAGCTATGCTCGCTATAAAAATGGCTACAATACCCCAAAGTAAGGTAAATAATTTGGTCTGTTTGGCTAGTCCTTCTTTAGTCATTTCTTTGCCCGAATGTCGTCCGTAAATATCCACAGCTGTGGTGACACCTAAAGCATTCAATTCAGAGGCGGTTGAAGACATTGCCGCAGATAGTATAACCGCCAATAACAATCCGATTAGACCAATAGGCAATTGAGTTAAAATAAAATGTATAAAAACATAATCTTTATCGTTGACCACAGCGTTCTCATCTATTTGGGTTGCCAATGTCTTAGTCTGTGTTCTCAATTCTTTTTCAACTGCATTCAAGGCAAGCAATTCCTCTTGTTGATCTTCAATAGGTGATGAAGAGGCATAAATCTCATGTCTTTTCAATTCGATTTGTTCGTATTCGTTTTGAAGAGTTTTATAGTCTGAAGCATAGGTGGAATTTTGAATCATTTTCTCAATCGAAGGATTGAAATGAAGAGGACTAGAATTGAATTGGTAGAAAACAAACACCAATACCCCAAGAAAAAGTATAAAGAGTTGAAGAGGAATTTTAAAAATTCCATTAAAAAATAAACCCCACTGACTTTCTTTTACAGAGTTCCCTGACAGATACCGTTGTACCTGACTTTGATCTGTTCCAAAATAAGCAAGAGCTAAAAAGAATCCGCCTGTAATACCACTCCAAAAGGTATATCTGTTTTTAGGGTCTAGGCTAAAATCTAAAGCGTTGAACTTTGAATTTAGTTGTGCGATTTCAAAAACACGATTACTTGACACTGATTCAGGCATTAGCTGAAACAAGTAGAAGAACACGAAGATTAGGCCTGTAAAAATAACAGTCATCTGTTGCTTTTGGGTGATATTGACTGCAGCAGTTCCACCGACAACGGTATACGAAACCACAATTGATCCTATAATAATATTGAGCAACCTCAAATCCCATCCTAACACTGCTGAAAGAATAATAGAGGGGGCAAAAATAGTGATACCAGCAGCCATTCCTCTTTGCACCAAAAATAAAATTGCTGTAAGGGTCCGTGTGGATTTATCAAATCTATTCTCTAAAAGCTCATAGGCGGTAAATACATTTTGTTTAAAATAAAAGGGAACAAAATATTTTGAAATTACAATCATCGCAATTGGAAGTCCAAAATAAAACTGAACAAATCCTAATCCATCGTGAAAAGCCTGACCAGGAGTAGATAAAAAGGTAATAGCACTAGCCTGGGTAGCCATAACCGAAAGCCCAATTGTCCACCATTTACTTCCATCTTTACCCCGCAAATAGTTTTCTGCACTAGCTTTTGAAGTACTTTTATAAATACCGTAAACAACGATAAAAGCTAGTGTCGAACAAAGAATAATCCAATCTATATTAGACATATTATTTCGAGTTTAATGCAATTAAATTAGAGAGTAATCGGTAGGCACCTGCAACGCCTTCAGGAAGCTGCCTAAACAGACTTAATGAAGTGTATATATAGTTTCCTTTTCCCAGTGGAGCAATGAGTAAGCTACCTTTTAAGGGCGCTTCTCCCTTGTCTTGAAATTCGAGTAGTGCGGTGAAATTATTACTCCATGTTTCAGGGAAATATAAGCCTCTTTCTTGCACCCATCCGTCAAAATCTTTCACTGTTATTTTATTGGGATAATTCATCGCTCTATGCTTTGAGTTTAGAATTTTCACAGGAGCATATTCATCGGTAACTCTACTGTAAGATAGTTTCATTGGGTAAGGAGCTAATTTTTTAAATTGTGCCCCCCATCTATTGGCCGTGTTGTATTGTGAAATTAAATTGCCGCCCTGCCTCACAAATTCAAAAAGAAGTTCTTGATTAGCTTTCAAGTCAATTGAGACATTATAGGCCCGTATTCCGGTAATAATTGTTTTAAAGCGTTTTAGATTTTGGGTAGTAAGAGAAGAAGCAGGAATCAATTCAATATCATATCCAAGATTTAGAAGATTTTCAAATACTTTGTCTCCCACCCCCATGATATAACCCACCTTTGCATTCGATTTTTGCATTATAATACGGCTCAATTCTATTTCTGCTGGAGATAAAAGCGTTTGTTTGTCGATATGAGCATAAGAAATGTACTGTTGCTGAAGTTTATGAGATTCAAAAGATGAGGTGAGTTCAAAGCTTAAAAAGGCTTTAGATTGCTGATTTGCTGGAGGAGTGACCAAAATATCGACAGGAAATGCACCTTGATTTTTGGTCCAATTAATACTAAGTTGTTTTGGAGATACGCTCCAGCCCTCAGGTGCAGAGATAGTTAAAATACCATCATATTTTTCTTTATTTAACAACACTTCAACACGTACATTTTTAGATTGTTTACTGTCGAATATTTCAATGGATTTATCAATTTGAAGGGCTGCTGATGGCAGAATATGGAACTGCTCATAATATTCTCCATATTCAGGTTTGATTTCTTTGTAACGAACCGGTAACTCAATCATTAATGTTGCATCTCTAATAATTACAGAAAGTGAAACAGCGATAGAAGTGTCAGAAGCTGGTTTTCCAATATCTGAATTTGAGGTTACTGTATATTGTTTTCTATTGTGTTTTTGTTGTAACCAATAAGGACTTGAATAGGGACTATTTCGCAAGACTTCAGGAGAGAAAGTAAATGTTGTTTCAGCATTAGAAGTGATGATAGTATCCAAGTCGGACAAGAAGATATCTGAATTTGAAATAGCAATTGATTGAAGTTTAATTGAAGACGAACCTCGATTTACAATATCCAAATCGACTTCAATTTTTTCTCCGGGCTGTACTGATTTTTGGGCAACATGTGCTTCTAGATCTACACGAGCAACGTCTAAAATAATAGAATTTATAGCATCAAGTTTTAGATTTCTCCAAAATACATCTTCAATGTCTTTTATTAATTTTTGTGCCTTGATGAGTTCTGTTAAATGATTTGAAGGATTTTTAAAGTCAAACGAATCCTCTACAGCATTTAGGATTTGACCAATAGCTTGGCCTTCTTTTATTCGATTCCAACTGGTGTCAATACCATCAAAAAGATCTTTACTTTCACTTTTGGTTCCCTTCAAAATTTCTAAATATTCAGTTTCTTGATTTTTTTGAAGAGCTGTTCCAAAACCTTGTGATTTGTGTTGACTTCTTGACAATGACGCGATTTCGTTGTATGACTGACCTCGTGTAGGATCAAATTCGCCAACTGCTACTTCAACTAGGTTAGATTTGTCGATTTTATCAAAAGCTTCACGAGATCCATAAAACCACCAATTGGTATTAAAATATAAACGATTAGGACGCCAAGGCGCCCCATTGAATTGATCTTTATAAATACTATCTGAAGCCAAATCAAATGCTTTGTAACTCAAAATCGAAGCTGCAGTATGATGCCCGTGAGTGGTTCCAGCAGTTCTGTGATCAAAGCGATTAATTATGATATCAGGTCTAAGTTTTCGAATCTGACCAACAACTTGTTTTAGCATATACGGTTTGTCCCAAAATTCGAAAGTTTCGTCAGGATGTTTCGAATAACCAAAATCTATTGCGGTTGTAAATCGCTGTTGTCCACCATCGATTTTACGAGCTTCAATAAGTTCATTACTTCGAATTAAACCAAGAGATTCTTTGAGTTCTGAACCAATCAAATTTTGTCCTCCATCTCCCCGAGTCAGTGACAAATAAGTCACCTTAGCATGAATTTTATTGCTCAGATAGCTGATCATTTTTGTGTTTTCGTCATCAGGATGAGCGGCGACGTACATGGCATTACCTAAAAAATTGAGCCGCTGAATGTCATCGTAAATTTCAAGTGATGATTTTGTTCGTTGAGCCGATACCACTGAGGTAAGAACACATGTGCACAGAACATATGTTTTGCAAAGGCTTCTTAAAATATGCATATTGGGATGGCTTTAAATAAATAGTAATATTGACAAAAATATAACTATTAAGGAGAAGAAAACCCATACCACTTGAAAAGCAACCCCTTCGCTAGCCGGAGCGCGGAATGCCATAAAAATATCTTTGATATAATTGGATATACTTCTCACGTCCCTAATTTAATTAGTGCATTTCAGTTGTCATAATTTTTAGAGTGCTATAAAGCAAAGAAGTAGGGAGTCCAACCACAGAACTATAAGACCCTTCAATTTTTGAAATGCCAATCAAACCGATCCAATCTTGTATGCCATAGGCTCCAGCCTTGTCAAAAGGATTAAAATTATCGACGTAATACGCAATTTGGTCTTTTGATAACTTATTAAACCAAACACTTGTGGTTTGATGTTTGATAATTTGTTTGTTGGTAGTAGTCAAACATATGGCTGTGATTACCTCGTGAGATTTATCTGATAATTTAGTTAGCATGTCAATAGCCTCATCTCTATTAATAGCTTTTTCTAAAGATTCTCCATTACACCATACTACTGTATCTGAGGTGAGCAAAATTTCGTTTTCGCTTAAAAGATTTTGTTGCACATCTGCTTTGCGTTTGGCTAAATATTCAGCAATCCTATGACCTTTGAGTTCTTGAGGATAAGATTCATCTATGGAGACAACTCGCTGGGTAAATTTTAGCCCCATTTGTTTTAAATATTCCACCCTTCTCGGTGAATTAGATCCGAGAATCAATTTGTAATTACCTTGTAATTTATCCATTGGCTCTTGTTGATCCTGAATTGGATGGCCAGTCACCTCTGACGGCCATCACTTGATGAATTACGTCTCTGACGCAACCAGCACCGCCATTGATATGAGAAATATAATCAGCCTGTTCTTTCACTTCAGAAACCGCGTCTTGAGGACAAGAAGATAATCCACAAAGACCCATTGCCTCAATATCTGGTAAGTCATCACCCATGTATAAAACCTCTTTTGAATTGATTTGATAATTGTCGAAATATTCCAATAAATCATCCTTTTTAAAATGTGAGCCCAAATAAACATCGGTGATTCCTAAATCTTTAAAGCGTTTTTTAACATCTTGATTAGTTCCTCCTGTAATAATACACACCCGATAATTTTTATCCAAGGCCATTTTAACGGCAAGACCGTCTTTGACATTCATCTTTCTAAGCAGTTCTCCGTTTTCGGAAAGTAAGAGTGTGCCATCGGTGAACACACCATCAACATCAAATACAAAGGTGTTGATTTGCTTGATTAAGGCCTTAAAGTTTTTCTTCATAGGTATCGATTATAGATTGATTTAGATGTTTATAAATATCCTTCCACTTTGAATTTGAAAGTAGTTTAAGGTGTTTTTCTATTGTGTTTCTATCTTTTCGCACTGCAGGTCCTGTTTGAGTTTCATTAGCATTTTGAGATAATGCTTGACTAAGACCCTGTTCTAAGAGAGGTTTAAACCATTTAAAATCTAAGTTACGTCTCACGCAGATGTCTTGAGCGATGTGCCATAAATGATTAGAAAAATTTTGAGAAATAACTGCACAGAGGTGAACGTTAAGTCGTTTTTCACTTGTGAGTTCCTGTACGTTGGTACTTAATTGTTTAGCCAATTGATTCAAAATAGGCTTGTGATATTCTGAATTTGTCTCTGTAAAAAGAGGAACATTTGAAGCAAACTCCATCTGAAAGTTAAGACTCAATAAAGGATATAAAACACCTTGATGTTTTTGCTCAGTGTTGATTATGAGTTCCTGGGCACCACTACAATGCAAAAACAGGGCCTCAGCATACGGAATTTGTTTAGCTATAGTCCTGATGCAATCATCTGGTACGGCCAGTATAAAGATGTCTGCCTCTGGAATACAAGAATAATCATAAATAGAAAATGGAAACAAGCTTTCTGATACCATGTTCATATTACGTGAAACAATACCTACAAGCTCAAAAGCAGCAGAGGTGTGATTTATACGGTGGGCAAAAAAATGTGCCGCTCTGCCTGATCCTACGACGCAAACCTTAAAATTATTGGTGTCTTTTGAGTTAATTTTCAATGCTTTCTTCTGTTAATTCGGTTTAGACAAAAGTAAAGATATCGCTCAAAACACCTTAATTTTGCGCAAAATGTACGAATCAATGATAAATCGAATTGCAAATGCCTTAGTATCTACAAAAATGATGGCTGTACTTTTCTTGCTATTCTCTCTTGCCATGGGTATAGGAACTTTTGTTGAGAGCAATTATAGTACTGAGACAGCAAAGATTTATATCTACGAGGCTAAATGGTTTGAAATTATTATGCTATTAATGGTGGTTACCTTCATTGGCAACATTAAGAGGTATAATTTATGGCAGTTAAATAAGTGGCCTTTACTCATGCTACATTTGAGTTGGATTTTAATCATTCTGGGAGCAGGAGTTACTCGTTACATTGGATATGAAGGAAGCATGCCTATTAGAGAAGGTGAAACTTCTTCGGTATTTCTATCCGAACGAACTTATTTGACAGTTCTTTTAGACGGCGAGGTGGAGGGTCAATTACAACGTAAAATTTTAGAAGATCGAATTTTGATTACAGAACAAGGTAGCCGCAATTCTTTACCTTGGAAATCTTCTTTTGAGTCTTCTAAATTTAAAATTGAACTTCTAGATTTTATTGAAGGAGCCAAACAAGACCTTATTGAAGACGAGCAGGGTGATTATTATATAAAGGTGGTGGAGTCAGGAGACGGTAATCGACATGATCATTACATAAAAAGAGGGGAGATAGTTAATATTAACAATGTGCTTTTTAGTTATAACAAGCCTACACAAGGTACTATTAATATTACTGAAGATGAAAGAGGGAACCTCTTTATTGAAAGTCCTTTTGAAGGAAGTTTTATGCGTATGGCTGATCAATTTCAAGGAAGTCTTGAAGCAAACACCTCTTCAGAATTACAACTGAGATCATTGTATTTAATAGGCGAGATGCAGTTTGTTTTCCCAGAGTTTCCTGTGAAAGGAACATACGGGTTGTTAAAAGTTCCGGAGTCTGAAAAAAAAGACGATACGCTAGATGCGATGATTTTGCGTCTCTCTTCAAAAAATAAAGCAAAGGAAATTATTGTATATGGAGGGCAGGGATCTACATCATTTAGCGAGCCTATTGAATTTGATGGTCTGACCTATTATTTCAGATATGGATCTAAGCAATTAAACCTCCCTTTTTCAATTAAACTCAATGATTTTATTGCTGAAAAATATCCGGGAACAGAACGCAACTATTCATCCTTCAGGAGTAAGGTAACCATCGAAGATGAGCGTCCCTTTGATTATAATATCTATATGAATCACGTATTAGATCACAAAGGTTTTCGATTTTTTCAGGCCAGTTTCTTTCCAGATGAAAAAGGAAGTATTCTTTCTGTAAATCACGATTTTTGGGGTACATGGATAACCTACATTGGATACTTTTTATTATATATCGGCTTTATGGGAATTATGTTTTTTGGTAAAACACGTTTCAAGGATTTGGCTAAATCACTCAAAAGAATTCAAAATCAAAAGACAGTGGGTGCAGTTCTGTTGTTTTTTGCATTGTCCTCGGTTTATGGTCAAAATGTGAATTCGCAACTACCTTCTAATCAAGAAATGGACTCCATAATCAGGGTTACGTCTATTGACGCTGAACACGCTAAAAATTTTGCAGAACTCGTGATTCAAGACGATGGGGGACGCATGAAACCTATACATACCTTTGCCAGTGAATTACTTAGAAAATTAAGTTACAAAGATACTTATCAAGATTTATCAGCTGAGCAGGTCATGCTTTCAATGATGTTGTACCCTGGCTTATGGTATAATACCCCCTTTATTGCCTTAGACAAAAAAGCAGAAAACGATAGTATTCGCAAAATAATTGGAATCGAACAAGGTCAGAAATACGTAAAAGTCACTGACTTTTTCGATCAAAAAGGAGTAAATAAACTCGACCCCTTTCTTGAAGAGGCTTATAAGACAAATACACCCAATAAATTTCAACAAGATTTTAAACAGGCTGGAGAAAAGCTAGCCTTATTAAACCGAGCTTTAAGTGGAGAAATCTTGAAGATATTTCCATTACCCCAAGACGAAAACAATAAATGGATTTCTTCAATTGAGTATAGAACAGGAGTTTTTACAGTCTCTGACACCTTATATGGAAGTTTCGTTGCCAATTCATTACCTTATTACCTGCAGTTATTAAATCAGGCACAGATCTCAAAAGATTACACTGAAGCAGACAAAATCTTGAATAGCCTTAAGAAAAGTCAAAGAAAATTAGGTTCAGAAGTTATGCCGAGTGAAAGAAAAATTCAAGCTGAAATCAGTTATAACAAGTGGGATATATTCAATAAACTCTACAGGTACTATGTGTTATTTGGTTTAGTGTTATTTTTTGTTCTTGTGGCACAAATTTATAAGGATAGAAGAGCATTAAAATTTACCATTAACGCATTTAAAGTAATTATTTACGGCTTGTTTGTACTACACACCTTTGGTCTCATTGCCCGCTCCTATATTTCTGGACATGCACCTTGGAGTGATGCCTACGAGAGTATATTGTACGTTTCTTGGGCGACGATGGCCATAGGTATTGCTCTGGGTCGAAAGAGTAACTTCACAATTGCTTCAACTACATTTGTGAGTTCAATGTTGCTTTGGATTGCACATCAAAGTTGGGTAGATCCGGCGATTGCCAATTTGCAACCCGTTTTAGATTCTTATTGGTTAATGATACACGTTGCTGTTATTGTAGGTAGCTATGGTCCCTTGACCGTTGGAATGATCTTAGGAGTTGTAAACCTCATATTGTTGCTGCTCTTAAAAACAGATACACGAGATCGCATGAAATCAAGCATAAAAGAATTGACTATCATCAATGAATTGTCATTAACTATTGGGTTACTCATGCTTACCATAGGTAATTTCTTAGGAGGTCAATGGGCTAATGAAAGTTGGGGCCGATATTGGGGTTGGGACCCAAAAGAAACCTGGGCTTTAATTTCAATTATGGTCTATGCATTTGTGTTGCATATGCGTCTGATTCCTTCCTTAAAAGGGGTATGGGCTTTTAATCTAGCCAGTATTATTGCTTTTTCCAGTATAATGATGACTTATTTTGGAGTTAATTTTTATCTTGTAGGACTGCATTCATACGCCAGCGGAGATCAAGTTATCACTCCTAGTTTTGTGTGGTATACGGTTGCTGGAGTTTTGGTGCTTGGATATTTCAGTTACCTGAAATACAAGAAATATTATTAAAGCATTAATTTGAAGTCAATGAGTGAAAATTCACATATTAATACGCGATCAGTTCACGCAGGAGAATTAAAAGACGACACCTTTAAGTCAGCTGTGTCACCCTTATACCCCTCGACATCCTATGCTTGGGATCAGGTGGAAATAAAGAGATATCCAAGATATTTTAATACACCCAATCAGGAAGCCTTAAATAAAAAAATAGCAGCCTTAGAGATGGCTGAAGACGCATTGATTTTTACTAGTGGAATGGCCGCGATTTCTACTGTACTAATGTCGTTTTTGGCTAAAGGAGATCACGCGATATTTCAACGAGAAATATATGGAGGAACGTATCACTTCATTACCACTCAGTTGAATCGCTATGGTATAGCATATGATTTTGTTGAGGGTAGTAATATAGAAGATTTTCAAGCAAAAATCCAAAACAATACCAAGTTCATTTATATAGAGTCACCATCAAATCCCTTGATGCGCTTAACCGACATCAAGGCCATTGCAGATTTGTGCAAATCCAATAAGCTGATTAGCATGATAGATAACACTTTTGCAAGTCCTGTCAATCAAAATCCTATAACCTTAGGAATTGATTTAGTGATACATTCAGCAACAAAATACATGGGCGGACATTCAGATATATCAGCCGGAGCAGTTGCTGGAAGCACCTCTCTTATCAAAAAAATTTGGGATGCAGCTATCTGCTATGGAGGAAATCTAAGTGATTACACTGTTTGGTTGTTAGAGCGCAGCATTAAAACAATGGGCCTTCGAGTTAAAGAACAAAGTTATAACGCGATGCGCTTGGCTTTACATCTGCAAAAACACAGTGAGATTACCCAGGTGCATTATCCTGGTTTAGGCTCACATCCTGATCATAACTTAGCACTCTCTCAGATGAGTGATTTTGGTGGGATGCTCTCCTTTGAAGTTCGACAAGAAGATAAAGCATTATATTTTATTCGTCATTTAAAGTTGATAAAGCCCTCTTTATCTCTTGCAGGTATTGAAAGTACTATATTACTGCCATCTGTTGCATCACATGCTTTAATGCCTAGAGAAGAGAGATTAGCTCAGGGGATCACAGATGGTTTATTAAGACTTTCTGTTGGAATTGAAGATTTCAACGATTTAACTGCTGATATTGATCAAGCCCTTATTCAATTATGAAAAACGTCGATTTATTAGTATTCGGCGCACATCCAGATGATATTGAACTTGGTGCTGGAGGAACGGTAGCAAAAGAAGTTAGTCTTGGTAAGCGTGTAGTTCTAGTTGATCTTACGCAAGGTGAACTGGGTACGAGAGGCAGTATAGATTTAAGGCGCCAAGAAGCGAACAACGCCTTAAAAATTCTGGGAGCAGATTTCAGAGAAAACATGTGTTTGGCGGATGGTTTTTTTAAAAATGATAAAGAAACCCAATTAAGAGTAATTGAAGTCATTCGAAAATACAAACCTGAAATTGTAATATGTAATGCCATAGAAGATAGACACATTGACCATGGACGGGCAAGTCAACTTTTGAGTGATAGTTGTTTTCTAAGTGGATTGAAAAAGATAGAAACCTTTGACAGTGATGCAAATCTGCAGCTGCCATGGAGGCCCAAGACCGTATATCACTATATTCAATGGAAAGATATTCGACCAGATATACTGGTAGATATTGGAGAGCACATCAATACGAAAATGGAGTCTGTGAAGGCATATAAGAGCCAGTTCTACGACCCTAACAGCAAAGAACCAACGACTCCAATTAGCAGTAAAGCCTTTTTAGACAGTGTAAGTTTTAGAGCATCTGATCTAGGGCGTATGATAGGCGTAGCTTATGCAGAAGGTTTTACGGTTGAACGCTATATGGGCGTCAATTCCCTTTTTGATTTGAAATAGGCTTACTTACTGATCTACCTAATTTTGCAGGGAGCTTAATCATAAAGGTAGATCCCTTATCAGGCTCACTTGCTACAGTCATTTGACCATTATTTCTTGTTACCATATCTAGACAAAGTGATAAACCAATTCCTGTCCCTTTTTCATTTTGAGTTCCATAGGTAGAATGAACTCGGCTAGTATTTAATATAGAGTCTATAACAGAAGCTTCTAAGCCAACCCCTGTATCTTTGATGTGAAGTTCCCAGAAACCATCCTTGGCATCAAATACTTCAAGGGTGATTAAACCATTTTCAGGAGTAAACTTTATAGCGTTACTGAGTAGATTTCGAATAATGATATCGATATGGTGTTTGTCTGCCCAAAGTTTTACTTTTTCATTAATATTTTGAATAATCTTGATACTTTTATCAGAAGCTGATTTTTGCAGTAATTGTATATTGGAATCAACGACCTTTCTAAGAGTCACTGTACCTTTTCGTACCTGAGTTTTATTCATTTGTGCCTGCCCCCAATTTAATAGGTTGTTTAATGTAAATTGAACCCGTTCCACATCTGCAATAAGATTGGGGATAAAACCCATTAATTCTTTACCCTTAAGTTCCTTAGTTTGGGTGAGCTCTAGAATACCTTTTAAAGAGCCAATTGGACCTCTGAGATCATGTCCAATTACGGAGAAAAGTCTATCTTTTGTGGAATTTTCATCATTGAGTGTAGCAATTTTGTCCTCAAGCTTTGAAATGTCTTTAGAGCTGTTTCGAATTCGGCGAACAAATTTTCCTTTTTTATTGTGAACAAACACAACCCCATAAATAATAAAACCGACAGAGGTTAGAAATAAAATGATTAAAAAGGTGATCAATGATTTTAAGCGAGCTATTTCATAAGCTGAAGCAAGGTCTGTGTTTTGATAGTCAATGAGATGTTTTTGATAGTTCGCGTTTGTCGATTTAGAGATGTCACTTAAAGACCAGGCAAGTTCATAGGCTTTAATTTCTTTTAAAAACGCAAGAATTTGATTGGACAATATATAAGGGTCAATATCTGTACTTTGAGGAATTTGTTGATAGGCCAATGCCGCGTAGTATTTGGTAGAGTCTAAGTCGTTTAATTGGTAAAAAGTTTGAGCAAGTTTAAAATTAAGAACGGGATTAAGACTGTCATTCCGTTCTTTGTCATAATAATGTAAGGCCCATTCAAACCTCTGATTTTCAAAAGCTTCATCGCCTAAGCTTTGTGACTCGGGTTGATCTGTTTTTAGACTTTGAAAGAATAAAAATAAGGTTACAGTTTTGATGTAGTATGTTAAATTCACCAAGGTCTTGTTAATTGTGGCTTGTATGAAAACGAAGAACCTCAGATGATTCGTATAATATGAGTATTAGATTTTCAATTTTTCGATGAAATACATTCTTTATCAAAAAGTATAATTCTTTGTTGAATTCTTTAAAAGAAGTACATTTGCAATCGCAAATTAAACGGTGGTTGTAGCTCAGTTGGTTAGAGCGCTGGATTGTGGTTCCAGAGGTCGCCGGTTCGAACCCGGTCTTCCACCCATTTCAAACCCTGACAAAACCTGTTAGGGTTTTTTTGTATAGATTCTTCATCTATAGTAGTTGTCCATTTCATAAACTTCATCTATTTCAAAAGATTATTTGATATTTCAAGAATTTATTTAAATTTAAAATCAAACAACTAACACCATGTATAAATTTATTTGCTTTATTGCACTATGTTTTTTCATAAGTTGCGCTAGTCCTTCAAAACAATTAGAGGCCATAGATGATGCTGATTCTAAAGAGCTAACCTTCATTATAGAACTCAATACAAAAGGCAATTCAAAAGAAAAGGTAGAGGAGTTTACCCAATACCTTGCAGTATTTATAAAAGAAAGAGAACCCTCTAGCATTTATGGATACTTCATTTCTGAAGACGGAAGTAAAGTCACCCTAATCGAACGATATAACAATAGTGAAGATGGTATTCAACACGGAATCGATTTCATTAATGGACCGAACTTTGACAAATTTTTTGAGCTTTTTGAAATAGAGTCTTTTATAACCATTGGAAACGCAACAGATGAATTTAAAACCTTTACTGCTGATAACGGTTTTGTCATCGAATACAGAGAGTCTATTGGAGGATACTCCAGAAAGTAACACCCCTGAAGAGGTTCAGATTTGAAATAGAATCAAAGTTTGAGCACCACCAACAACTACAAAACAACTTAAAACCAATAAACAATGAAAAAAATTAAAACCTTGCTCATCATAACATTGATCTTTGATTTGCTACAATTCATTCCATTAATCCTAATAAAAATAAGTGATGATTTTAAAGGTGAAATGATAGGCGATTTTAAGATTGAGGGGTTAATGTCTAGTCAACCTGCATTAGAGGTTTTAGATATTATGTTCTCAGTCATAGGATTTATATCACTTGGGATTGTATTATCAGTGATTTATACCATGCGATTAAAACATATTGAAGCACTTAAAGCAGCCTGTTTTATTTTATTTATCGTACATCTATTTTGGACCTTGCCAGATTTTATCACGTTAATTTCTGGAGGGTCAACACATCCGCCAATACCAGTAATGATTATTTCTTTAATTCCCGTGCTCAGTCTTTTATATGCTTCAAAGTACGGTCAAACAAACACATAATATGAAAAATTTTATCGCACTCACCTTTATTATCCTTCTTCAAGCTTGTGATTCAAACACAATAGATGTAGAAGCTATTGTCATCGCCAATAACGAAAAATGGGTAAACAATTACAACAGCGGAAATGCGAAAGAAATTGCAGATCTTCATACCATCGATGCAGTTGTAATTCCACCTCATGCAGATTTTGTTGTTGGACGAGAGGCCATTCAAAAAATGTATGAAGATGAAATTGAAATGGGAAAGGGTACTCTAGATTTGAAAACTTTAGAAGTACTGCATCAAGGCCATTACGCTTATGAAACAGGCTTATACGATATACAGATGACTGTTGACCAGGAATTAATTCAAGACAATGGCAAATACATTGTAGTATGGGAAAGACAAAGTGATGGAAAGTGGCTTTGTAAAAAAGACATCTGGAATACGAACTTAGAACGACCTTAAAAAAATACTAATGAAAAAACTAATCCTTATAACGTGTAGTGCTTTATTTATTTGTTCATGTGAAATGACACCAAAAGAGAATGAATCCCAATTAAAAACAATGAAAACAAAGGAAGTTGTACTTCAAAATTTCGAATTCATTTCTTCTGGAGATATGGATTCTTTTCAAAATACCATTAGTGATGATTTCAAATTTATTTTATCGGGTACCCTAAAATGGAATGACGGTCGACCACTTTCACGAACATATGACAGTTACGAGTCCTTTATTAATGAGTTTTTAACCCCTGCCTTAGCAACCATGCCTAATGGACTTATTTTTAATTTCGACAAAATCATTGCGGATGAGAACGGAGCAGCACTTATTTGGCATGGTGAGAGTGAGGCACTATACGATACCTACAACAATAAATACGTCTACATCTATGAAGTTAACGAAGAGGGTCTAGTCTCGTCAATTACAGAATACACTGATTTATTATTATCAGCCTCTTCTCTTTTAGGACAAAGAGAGAATACCAATTACAAAGAGCCATAAGATTCAAATTAAATCTTAGGCAAGGAATAACCGTTGTGATAAGAACTATTTAGGTACTGCTCATTTATGGCGCTGTCTGTAAATCCATTCATAGATTTGTCCCAATAGAGTTTATGACCAGATCTGAAAGCGATATTACCCATTTGAGCCACTTTAGCAACATGTCCACCCTGTTCTATTGAACAATTTAGTAGGGTTGAATTATTTGATCGAATGGCGTCAATAAAGTTATCTGCATGTTTAAAAAGACCATTATCCTCAGGAGTAACTAGAGGTTTGGCTATTTTTTTAGCACTGTTCTTTTCTTCGATAACCTCCCATCCACCTCTATTTAAAACAAGAGTGGCATGATTTCCAATAAAGGCAATTCCGTGATCTCTTCCATAAGAACCATTGTCAATTCCCATTGCAGAATCCCATACCAAATTAAAATCATCGAATTCATAAAGGGTTGTTAAAGTATCAGGTGTTTCTTCGGCCAAATTAGGATAAGCAAATTTGCCACCCATCGCAACGATAGAGTTGGGTAGGGAGGCCTTCATTCCTAATAAGGCGTAGTCTAATAAGTGAACTCCCCAATCAGTCATTAGACCACCAGCGTAATCCCAAAACCATCTGAAATGAAAATGAAATCTACTTGAATTAAAGGGTATTATGGGAGCAGGGCCAAGCCATTTTTCATAATTCACGCCAGTAGGTGGAGCACTGTCTTGTACAATAGGCGCGGGTCGCATCCATCCTTGATAACACCAAACCTTAACCGTTCTTATCGGCCCCAAAACACCAGAATGTACAAAAGATATGGCCTCTTGAAAATGTTTTTGACTGCGTTGCCATTGACCGACTTGAGCGATGGTATTGTATTTTCTTTGTGCATTTTCCATGGCTATACATTCTCCAATTGAATTTCCAATCGGTTTTTCACAGTAAATATGTTTGCCAGCTTGTGCAGCATGAATCATCATTAACGGGTGCCAGTGATCTGGAGTTCCAATGATGACGGCATCAATATTTTTATCGTTCAATAAATCGGTGTATTCCTTGTAAGATTGAACCTTTATATTTTCTTTTTTTAATTCAGCCAAACGCTTGTCAATTACGTTTTGATCAACATCGCAAATGGCAGCAATCTCAACACCATCTATTCGAATTAAAGCAAGCATATCGGCCCAGCCCATGCCGTTTATACCAATCACTCCTAAACGAATGCGATCGTTGGCGCCGAGAACCCCTGTTGAATTGGCAAGACTTAAATTATAGGGATACATCATAGCTGTTCCTAATAGAAGTGAGCTTTGTCTGATAAATTTTTGTCTGTTCATATCAGTTAATTTGTTTGGAAAATACTTAAAAGTCAAAAGTTTACCGAATAAATATCCAATTAATTTCCAACTGAACTCTTTAGAAATTAAAAAAAGGCTTCATCATAGGATATTAGTATTTTTGCAGTGCTAAACACAAGATATGCAGAAAACCGATAAAGATTTTAGGTTGTCAGAGGATGAAATGAGAACCTATGGTTACAAGGTTATTGACGCTATAGTCAATCATTTCAGTACGCAAGAAGAGAAATCCCCTATTAATTTGGCCACTCGTAAGGAGATGGACGACCTCTTGTTGGAACAAGCTCCCGAATTCTCTACGCCATCTCAAGAAGTGCTTGATTTTGTTTTAAACAATGTCTTAAATAAAGCCAATATTTTAAGCCACCCTAAGTTTTATTCTTTTGTTCCTGGCCCTAATAATTTTATTTCTAGTATGTCAGATACCTTGGCAACGGGTTTCAATGTATTCTCCGGTGGTTGGAATGCTTCTGCCGCTGCTGCAGAACTTGAGATTGTTTGTATCAACTGGATGCTCAATTGGTTTAAGTTTCCCTTAAAAAGGGGAGGAGGAATCTTTACAAGTGGTGGTTCTATGGCAAATCTAACCGCCCTAGTAACGGCCAGAACACAAAAATGTGGAGAGGATTTTTCGAAGGCTATTATTTACATGTCTGATCAGACCCACTCCTCAAATATCAAAGCCATTCGAACCATAGGGTTTCGCAAAGATCAGATTCGAATTATTCCAACAGATCAGGAGTTTAAAATATTCATCAATAAGCTTAAAAACGCAATTGCAAAAGACCGTTTAAATAAGCTCTCTCCCTTTTGTATTATTGCAAACGCAGGGACTACAAATACAGGAACCATTGACAATTTAAATGAAATTGGAAAGATTTGTAAGACCGAGAATATATGGATGCATGTAGATGCAGCCTACGGAGGAGCAACAATACTATCAAAACAATACGCACACCTGTTAAAAGGAATTGAAAAGGCAGACTCTGTGACAGTAGATCCGCATAAATGGTTTTTTCAACCTTACGAAATGGGATGTTTAATTGTAAGAAACGCTAAATGGCTGCGAAATACGTTCACCGAAAAGCCTGAATATTTAAAAGATGTCGAAGGCAATGATTCGGAGATCAATTTTTTTGATCACGGTATTCAACTCACAAGAAGATTTAGAGCTCTAAAGTTCTATATGTCGATTAAGACCTATGGCTTAGCACATTTTAGAGAGGCGATTACCTATAATATTGATTTAGCCATGGCCTTAGAAGATAAACTGCGCAAAAGTGATAAGTGGGAAATTGTAGCTCCTGCTTCGATTGGAATCATCAATTTCAGGTATAATCCCATCGCTAAAAAACTAGATCAAAAATCTTTAGATAAGGCTAATCTTCGAATCTCAAAGGTAATTATGGCTCAACAAAAAGCACATATAGTGACTACAACTCTCACGGGTCAAGTTGTTCTTAGAATGTGTTTAATTAATCCAAGAACAAACATGACTCATTTAGAGGAAACTATTAATAGTTGCGAAGAAATTGCAACTGAGCTTGGGTACTAATCTAAAGCTATAGGTTCAGCTCTGTTTGCAGCAACCCAAGCCGTATGAAAAACAAGCCGGGTACGGTTTTCGAGCAAGTCGTAATTGATTTTATCTGGAGTATCACCAATTCTGTGATAGTCATCATGTGTCCCATTAAAATAGAAAATGATAGGGACGTTGTTTTTAGCAAAGTTGTAATGATCTGAACGGTAATAGAATCGATTAGGATCATTCTCGTCATTAAAGGTGTAGTCGAGTTCAATATTCATAAACCTTGAGTTGACCTCTTCAGAAACTTGATGTAAGTCTTGACTGAGTTTATCCGAACCAATGAGATAGATATAATTGCGCTTGCCTTCACGTTTTGGGTCAATACGACCAATCATATCAATATTTAAGTTTGTTATCGTTTTATTTAACGGAAATACAGGTTCGAAATCGGTATAATACTTTGATCCCAATAATCCCTTTTCTTCACCTGTGACATGAAGAAAAACAATCGAACGCTTGGGTGCTGATCCATTTTCAGAAGCTATTTTAAAGGCTTGTGCAATTTCAAGCATAGCGACTGATCCTGATCCGTCGTCATCTGCTCCATTATTGATTTCTCCATCTCTTGTCATACCGATATGATCAAGGTGAGAAGAAATAACAATGTATTCATCTGGCTTCTCACTTCCTGCGATATAAGCAACGACATTTTCTGTATCGATTGCAATTTTACCTGATTGCATTGCGACGGTCGCTGAAGTATTGATCACTTGTGACTGCTCGTCATCGGTAACCTTGTCCATCAAGTTTTGAGCTACACTTTTAGAGATATGAGCGCTAAAATAAGGTGCTCCATCAGCATCTAGCTGCATTCTGCCAGAATTATTTCGCTTCATAAAACCAAGATAGCTCTTGTAGCGATCAAAATTTACGGGATCAAATAACAAAAGTCCTTGAGCACCGTGTTTTTTTGCTGCTTCGACCCGCTTAGTCAAGCCTTCTGAGCGATTGCTCCATTTTGAAATCTCAGTTGAACCACTTAAGAGATAATTGCCATTGGCCCCTACGGGTTCACCACTAATTGCAAAAACAAGTTTTCCATTTACATCAACAGAATTGTAATTCGAATACTCAGGCGTATCAATTCCATAGCCAACAAAAACGATAACGTCAAAAGAGGCATTTAGAGGTGTAAAACTTACAAAGTCTGTTCCTAAGGTTAATGCATTTCCGTCAATTTCAATGCTTCCTTCAGGAGTTTTATTCATTGAAACCGGGACTTTTTGAAAATAAGAGCCGTTAGATTGAGCGGTACCAATATTTTGACTTACATAAAAATCTTTAAGATAAGCTACAGCTAATTTTTGTCCTTTAGATCCTGTATCACGGCCTTCAAATTCATCTGAAGCATAAGTATAGAGATGTTCTTTAAGTTCACTTTCTGTAATGGTCTCTGCAAAACGAATGGCATCAGCATCAGTGTATTGTGCTTGGAGTAATCCAAATCCAAGTCCTGCCAATAGGAAGGTAAATACATTTGTTCTCATAATTTCGTGTTGTGTATTTTTCAAAAATACTATAAAATAGTACCTTTTGGTAAAATTTTACACATGATGCATTGGAAAGGAGTTATGCCCGCTGTTACGACCAAATTCAATACCGATTTAAGTCTAGATTTTAAACTTATTGAAAAAAACACAGAGGTTCAAATCAGCGCTGGAGTCCACGGAATTATTTTAGCTGGAAGTCTCGGCGAAGTGAGTACGCTAGAGCAAGACGAAAAAAATGAGTTGCTCGTTTTTGTGAAGGAGGTTACTAATGGCCGTTGTCCTGTAGTAATGAACATTGCAGAATCTTCAACTAAAAATGCCATTAAAGCGGTTCAACTCGCCGAAAAACACGGAGCAGATGGTTTAATGGTTCTGCCGCCAATGCGTTATAAATCTGCGGATCATGAAACCTTGGTGTATTTTGAAACAATTGCCAATAGCACCAGCTTACCCATTATGATTTACAACAATCCAGTAGATTACAAAATTGAGGTGACGATCGAGATGTTTGAGCGCCTACTAAAACTCCAAAATGTAAAGGCTGTCAAAGAATCAACGCGTGATGTTTCTAATGTGACAAGACTCAGAAATGCATTTGGAGATGATCTTTTTATTTTGTGTGGGGTAGACACCTTGGCCTTAGAAAGTTTACTATTAGGCGCTGATGGATGGGTAGCAGGTTTAGTTTGCGCGTTTCCCAAAGAAACCGTTGCGATTTATCATGCTGCGTTGAATGGAGATTTAAAAACTTCAAGAGAGCTTTATCGTTGGTTTATGCCATTGTTAGAATTAGATATTGATCCACAATTAGTTCAAAATATTAAATTGGCAGAAGTGGCCACAGGCTTAGGAAGCGAAATCGTTCGACCACCGAGATTAAATTTAATAGGATCTCGAAGAGAAGAAGTACTTTATATTATCGAACAACAACTTCAAATACGACCTAAATTATAACTCATGATCGATCAAATAGGCCCCAATTATATCGGATTTCAAAAGAGTCAACTGGGAAATTCTTTTGCTACCATTAATCCTAAAGAATTAAAAGACAATAAGTATACGCTATATACGGCTACTGAAGATGAGATAAACATTGCCGCTCAACTAGCAGAAAAAGCCTTTTATGACTACGCCGAATTAAATGGTTCTAGACGTGCTGCTTTTTTAGAGGCTATAGCTATTGAAATAGAGGCTATTAAAGAAGATATCGTAAAAGTCTATTGCAGTGAAAGTGGTCTACCCCAAGGAAGAGCGAATGGTGAATTAGGTAGAACTTGTTTTCAGTTAAGATCCTACGCCAACCACATCAGAAAAGAAGAACATTTAAATTTGAAGATTGATACGGCAGATGAAGAGCGCCAACCTATGCCAAAACCAGATTTGCGCAAGCTCAGCATTCCGATTGGCCCTATTGCTGTTTTTGGTTCGAGTAATTTCCCTTTGGCCTATTCCACAGCAGGAGGTGATACGGTTTCTGCCTTGGCTGCGGGTTGTACCGTAGTACTCAAAGCACATCCTATGCATGCGGTAACTTCAAGTCTGGTTGCATTAGCCATTTTAAAAGCGGCTAAATTCACCGAAATGCCTGAGGGTGTTTTTTCACATCTCAATTCAAACACGCATCAGGAAGGCCAACTTTTAGTCTCGCATCCAGCAATTAAAGGAGTCGGTTTCACAGGGAGTTTAAAAGGAGGTAGAGCTTTATTTGACTTAGCTTCAAAGCGTAAAACCCCTATACCTGTTTTTGCTGAAATGGGTTCAGTCAATCCATTAATTATATTGCCAAAAGCAATAGAAAACAAAGAGCATTGGACTACTTCAATCGCCGCTTCAATGGCGCTTGCTGCAGGACAATTTTGCACGAATCCAGGACTGCTCATTCTCTTTAAAGATGAAAACAGCAATGCCTTTATTTCTGATTTGACACAATCATTGAATGATACATTAGATAGTTGCATGTTACACCCTTCAATTTTTGATAATTTTCAAAAAAACAAAGCCAAATTACTAGCGCAAAAAGGGGTACAATTATTGTCAGGATCATATTTAGTAAACAGTGCAGAAAAGAATATTAATGGAGAAAAAGTATTGGCTAAAGTCAGCGCAAAGAACTTTATAGAAAATCCAGAACTTCACGAGGAAGTGTTTGGCGTATTTTCTCTAATTATCGAGCTAGAACATCGGGATGATTTGTTTAATATGATATGTTCACTCGACGGACAGTTAACAGGTTCTATTCTAGGAGAGGAAGATGAATTCAAGACATTTGAACGCGAAATAAGAATGCTCGGACATAAGGTTGGCCGTTTAATTTTTAATGGGGTACCAACCGGAGTAGAAGTATGCGAGTCTATGCTTCACGGTGGACCCTATCCCTCAACAACTGATTCTAGGTACACTGCCGTTGGTGTGGATAGTATTCAACGCTGGTTGCGTCCTTTGAGTTATCAGAACTGTCCAGAAACCCTACTGCCTGAAACACTGCACAATAAGAATAATACAATGAAAATGAGAAGGGTGAATTCTAAATTTAACAATGAATCTATCTTATGAAATTCAAATGTTTTGATGGACACACTTGCGGAAATCCAGTTCGTTTAGTTACAAATAATCATCCAGAGCTTAAGGGAGAGCGTATGTCTGAAAAGCGCATTGATTTTGTGCAAAATCACGATCACATTCGTAGAGGTTTGATGTTTGAACCACGCGGCCACGACATGATGAGCGGTAGTTTTATCTATCCAAGTAGTGCTGAAGAAGTCGATTTTGGCATCTTATTTATTGAGACCAGCGGTTGTTTACCAATGTGCGGACATGGTACCATAGGCACGGTAACTTTAGGACTGGAGCACGGTATAATTAGGCCTAAAAATGAAGGAACGTTGCGAATTGAAGTTCCAGCAGGAATGATTAAAGTCAATTATGAGATGAATGCTGGTAAAGTAGATTGGGTAAAAATTGAAAACGTTGCTAGTTTTTTGCATTCAGAGGATTTAGCTATAACAGACGAATACTTCGGTGAACTGCAATTTGATGTTTCTTATGGTGGAAATTTCTATGCTATTTTTGATCCTCAAGCCAATTTTAGGGGTTTAGAGCATTTTTCAGCATCTGATCTGATTATGCATGCCAAAAGAATAAGGGCACAAATTAATACGGATTATCCTAATCGATTTGTACATCCAGAAGATGATTCTATACATGGGGTTTCGCATGTTTTGTGGACAGGAGCTCCATCTGAAGGAGCAACGGCCCGAAATGCAGTATTTTATGGTGATAAAGCTATAGACCGATCCCCATGTGGTACTGGTACTTCAGCGCGAATGGCCCAATGGTACAGTAAGGGATGGTTAAAAAAAGGAGGACAATTTATTCATGAGAGTATCATTAACTCCACATTTGAGGGTGAAATCATCTCTGAAACCAAGGTTGGAGATTATAAGGCGATTATTCCCTCTATTAAAGGTTGGGCTAAATGCTATGGCGAAAATACCATAACGATTAATCCAAATGATGATCCATACGCTTTTGGATTTCAAGTGATATAGTGTAATATTATGAAGGTTGCTGTAATTGGAGGTGGAATAAGTGGATTGTGCACCTCGTATTATTTATTAAAAGCAGGAGTGCAAGTTGAATTGTTCGAACCTCACAAACCAAATAAAGAAAATAAAAAAGAAGTTCCATTTGGGGCTTCTTATGTGAATGCTGGATATCTGACTCCAAGCCATATCATTCCATTGTCTTCTCCAAGTTTATTCGCATCTGGACTCAAAATGATGTTTCAGCGAAAAAGTCCTTTTTACATCAAGCCTCGTTTGAGTGCAAATTTGATAAAATGGGGATTTAACTTCGCCAAGCATTCCAATAACAAGCATGTCGATTATGCCATACCAGAAATTGCTCAGATTAATCTCTATAGTAAAGAGCTTTTTCAAGAAATATTGAGTTCCAATGAAATTGGAGATTTTCAATACAGAGATAGGGGATTATTGATGATATATAAAACCAAGGAAGTAGGAGATGAGGAGCTTGAAGTTTCACATAGGGCTTCTGAATTTGGCATAAAGTCAGAACTACTCGAACATGAGGCTTTAAAGAAAATAGAACCACATATTCATCCTTCAGTATTAGGAGCAGTGCGCTATTACAGCGATGTGAGCACGAATCCGATAGAATTCATGTCAAAAATGTGGGCTTATTTGATGGCACATCAAAACTTCAATTTAGTTGAAAATAAAGTGGAGGCCATCGATTTAAATAGAGCAGAGGTTAGGCTTTATACAGACTCAGGTGAAGGTTATTCCTTTGATAAAGTGGCTATTACCACAGGAGCTCAAGCGAACCGTCTGTTAAAATCAGCTGGAGATTCTATTTTATTAGAAGCGGGTAAGGGCTATGCGATTCAAACACCTAAATCAAATCACATAGCGTTTCCAGCACTTCTATTAGAATCTAAGGTCGCTGTAAGTCCTTTTAAAGATATAATTCGTTTTTCTGGTACTATGGAGCTCTCTGGAATTAATCACAACATCAATAAACTAAGAGTTTCAGCTATCGCGGAGTCGGCTGAGCAGTATTATCAAGGCCTTTCTGTAAACGATTTTAAGCTTGATAAGGTGCGTTGCGGTCTTAGGCCATTGTCTCCTGACGGTCTTCCCTACATAGGAGTTTCTAAGGATCCTCGTATTGTAGTTAATACGGGCGGCGCTATGATGGGATGGAGTATTGGACCGGCTGCAGGAAAGATGACCACAGCTGTTTTATTGGAACAGAAAACAGAAATATCCCTGTCTCCCTTTGTCCTCAATCGTTTTTAGGCTAATTTTACATTATGAGAACGTGGTGGACTTTATGGTTTATAGCAGTATTTATGACGCTAGGGTATGGTCAAAAAAATTTCTTTACCCTTACCACTGCAGATTATGACTTAGTCGGCCCCGTGAAAAGTTGTGAGTTGTTTACCAAGTTCGGCTCCATACTATTGGAGTTCAATCCGGAGGGCACATTAACCAATGTCAAAACGTCTTATGGAGAAAAAGAATTTGAAAACATTAGTTTTCATTTCATCAACGACACCTTAAGTCAAAAGAATATTGAGTATTTCGTAGGTGATTCTTTAGACTACACTAAAACTTATTATCACACTTTCAACTATAAACCTCTAGACTCTGTTCAGGAACTCATAGAATATGTCTACTATTTTGACGGTGATTTAATGAGTTATTACTCAACGATTTTAGATAGCCTTCAAAGAGAAGTTGGTATAAGAATTGGTGGGCCTCAATCCATTGCTAATTCTACCGAAATTGTTTATGAAGAAAGAGTTGATTCCTTAATGGTATATAAAGTAATATCTAATGACACTACAGAACAAAAGATAAAGGTTTACAAGGAAGATGAAATGACTCTTGAAAAATTCATTGCAGAAGAAATTACGACCAATGAATTTGGAGAAAAAAAACAAAAGCTTTTTAATCCTGACGGCACCCTAAAATCAGAAATACTCTTTTATCTTACAGCTGTTAGTTTTGTTGTGGCTGAAGAAGAGAATTATGAGCTTGAAGAGCAAAGTGATTATTACTACCTTGATGGCGTTCTAGATTATGTTGAAAAAACTGACAGCCAGGGAAATAAAAGCAAGGTCAGTTATTCTTTTCAGTTCGATGGACATGACCCTCCAAATTGGGTAAAGAAAATAGAGTTGCCACTATTAGACTATACTACAAGAGTGATAACTTACTATTTTGATAATCAAGAATTAACAAATGAATAAAGTAGAGGTGTTGCAAAGACTAAATGCTTCATGTAACAATACTTTGATGCAAACCTTAGAAATTGAATACGTCGATGTTGGTGACGACTTTTTAACGGCTACAATGCCCGTAACTCCAAAAGTACATCAACCAGATGGCGTATTGCATGGAGGGGCGACTGTTGCATTAGCCGAAACTGTAGGAAGTGCGGCCTCTCATTTGCTTCTTGGTCCTAATGACACTGTAATTCGAGGAATTGAAATCTCTGCAAATCACCTTAAGAGTGTCACCCATGGAGTTATTCAGGCAAAAGCAATTTTAATACATAAAGGAAAGACACTGCAGCTTTTGGATATAGAGGTGAGAGATGAGGATGATCGCTTGATCTCAAAGTGTAAATTATCTACTATATGTCTCAAAAGAAAGTGATTCATTAAATGAACTATTCGACTCGAGTATTAAGAGATTGTTTGGATAAGGCTTTTGAAGAAAAACAACCATTTCTGGTTTGTAAACACCCAAAGAGTACTACAGTTCATATTTATCAATCAGGTTTTGGTCAAGAGACAAAAAGCAAAATACAGCTACAAACTTTTGACAATAGGCAACAATGTGTAGAATTTTGTGCTTCTAACCATATCATTTTAGCGGCAAAAGAGTTAAGTAAAAAATGTAGAGCTAGCAATGCTGAGACTTTTGAGGAAGACTTTCAGCAATATAAAGAATTGTTTGAAAAGGCTCAAAAGTTCTTAAATGAGGGAAATCAAAAGGTGGTTATTTCCAGAAAAATTGAACAAACACATGGAGTCGATCAGTGTTCTCTTTTTCGGCACCTAATGAATTCATTTGATAATGCTTTTGTGTATATGCTCTATCATCCGTTATTCGATATTTGGATAGGAGCAACCCCCGAGTTACTTGCTGAAGTTCGAGATTCAAAGTTGAAAACCACTGCTTTAGCCGGCACAACAACTGCTGCTGAAGGTCAGTTGCCTCAATGGAGAGAAAAAGAACTTTTAGAACAAGAAATTGTTCAAAATGAATTGGAAAATCAATTTAAAAAACATCAGATATCCCATCATAAAGAGCAAACTACAAATTTTAAATACGGTCACCTTTATCATTTAAAGACTGATTTTTTGGCAGAATTCGAAAGTAATCAAAAAGCAGTAGAGGCGGTTTCTATTTTACATCCGACCTCTGCGGTATGCGGCTTTCCAAGGCATAAGGCTAGAGCGTTCATTGAAGAGCACGAAAACTTTAATCGAGAGTTGTACACCGGATATATAGGAATAACTCATGGGTATTCAGCATTTTTTTACGTCAATCTCCGCTGTATGAAAATAAAGGATTCAGAGGTTTCTCTTTTTGTCGGTGGAGGACTTAATCAAAGTTCAATACTCACGGAAGAATTTGATGAAACCAATCAAAAAGCCAAGGCACTCTTAGATATTTTAAATGTGAGTTAGGTGAAGATAGGAGTAGTTCCTAACTTTGCATCATGAAATTTAGCAACATTCCAACTGCATATTTATTTATGCAACTTGCTAAGCAGAACGAAATCACAGACGTTGTAATATCGCCGGGATCTAGAAATGCTCCACTAGCATTGAGCTTTACCCTTAATAACAATTTTAATGCTTATAGTATTGTAGACGAAAGGGCAGCAGGATTTTTTGCTTTGGGTATAGCCAAAAAAAAGAAAAAACCAGTAATACTAATCTGTACTTCTGGAAGTGCACTCTTGAACTATTATCCTGCAGTTGCAGAAGCGTATTACAGTCAAATTCCACTTATAGTAGCATCTGCCGATCGTCCTTCGTATAAAATTGATATTGGAGACGGGCAAACAATACAACAAAATGGTGTTTTTAATAAGCTAGTCGCCTTTTGCGAGGCCCTTCAACAAGATGTATGCCATGCAACTAATGAGATTGAACTTTTTGCACCTCATTTATTGACTAAATCACAAGAGGAAATCGAAAGTTTTAACAATAAAGCTATTCAAAAGGCAATATTTCTGTCTTATTCAAAGCAACTCCCTGTACATCTAAACTTTCCATTTGAGGAGTCTCTTTATGGAATAAGTGAGAATCCGCCAAGCATTATCCCCGAATCAACAGAGACTACTTATGAGAATGACTTGCAATCATTTGAGATTTCTTCAAAAATTAGAGAATCATGGAAGAGTTACAAGAAAAAAATGATTATTATCGGTGGTTGGCAGCCGACAAAAATTGAAAAGCAACTCCTTTTTGAATTAACGGATGACGAATCAATTTTGGTCTTTTCAGAGACAACCTCAAATTGTTTTCACGATAATTTTATCAATTCGATTGATAGTATCATCGCTCCAATTGAAAAAAGCATTTATGTTGAAGAGCAATTTAAAGATTTACAACCCGAATTAATCTTAACTATTGGCGGACAGATTGTATCTAAAAAAATTAAGACTTTTCTGAGGAGATATAAAGCACTAGAGCATTGGCATTTAGGTAAAAATAAAGCATTGAATACCTTTTACTGTTTGACATCTCATTTAAATTGCACTCCAGAACATTTTTTTAAAGCAATGATTGCAGAAGTCCATTGCAAAAATGACTATCGCAGATTTTGGCTTGAGAAGAAAAACACCTTTTTAGCAAAGCGAGAGGACTATATCTCTAAAATTCCATTTTCTGATTTTTGGGTGTTTTACACACTTCAAAAAAACCTGCCTTCTGCTATTGATTTACATCTAGCAAATTCTTCAAGTGTGCGATATTCTCAACTCATGCCTCTGAATAAAACTTGCGTGGTATATTCCAACAGAGGAACGAGTGGTATTGAAGGAAGCACATCTACGGCTATAGGCGGTCATCAAGCAGATCCAGACAAACTTGTGGTTTTAATTACTGGTGATTTGAGCTTTTTTTATGATATCAATGCGCTTTGGAGCAACTATATAAAATCAAATTTTAGAATTATTTTATTAAATAATAAAGGAGGCGGAATTTTTCGAATTTTACCAGGAACAAAATCTTTGCCGTACTTTGAAACTTTTTTTGAAACACAACACAATCGAAGTGCCAAACTTATTTGTGAAGATTTTGGATTTGATTATAACTTTGTGGATTGCAAAAAAGATTTAGAGCTGACGTTGAAAAACTTCTATGACATTAAGGATCAACCAAAATTATTAGAAGTAAATACACCACGTGAATTAAATGATGAGATATTATTAAATTTCTTTGATTACTTGATATGATAGGATTAGGGCACTTAAACACCTTATCACTTAAAAGAAAAACTGATTTTGGTTGGTTTCTTGAGGATGACGAGGCTACGGAGATATTGTTACCGAACAAATATTGTTCGAAAAGTTTTAAGGCTGGAAATTCAATTGAGGTATTTTGTTACTTAGACAGCAATGAAAGACCGGTTGCAACGACTTTAAGTCCTAAAATTGAACGCGGAAAATTCAGGTTTTTAAAAGTCAAGTCAATCACCATGTCCGGAGCATTTTTGGATATGGGTCTAGAAAAAGATTTGTTTTTGCCTTATAGGGAACAAACGCGAAAATTTTCTGAAGGAGAGGCTGTATTAGTATATTGTGATCTTGACCAAAAAAGCATGCGCCTATATGGAAGTATGCGCTGGAAAAAACATTTAAAACCAGAAATAGAAGATGTTGAATTGAATAGAGCTTATGAAGCCTTAGTTGTGACAAAAACAAATTTGGGATTTGAGCTTATTGTAAAAGAAAAATATCAAGGACTTCTATTTTTTTCAGATGTGATTTACGAGGTGTCCATAGGACAATCACTTCAAGTTTATATTAAAAACATCAGGGCAGATGCCAAGCTTGATTTGAATTTAGCTTCAATAGGAGTGGACCGACTAACGCAAGCCGCTAGCGAAATTTATGAGCGTCTTTTGAAAGAAGATGGGTTTTTACCCTACCACGATAAGTCATCTCCAGATGAAATTTCACAAGTATTTAAAATGAGTAAAAAAACCTTTAAAAGTGCTTTGGGAATGCTTTTTAAAGAAACTAAAATAAAAATTGAAAAGAATGGTATCCGACTTGTGTAAGATTTTTTTATAATTTAGCAATTACCCTAGATAATATAACCGAACGATATGCCTTTCATTGAAGAAAAAGATCTCTTTTCACTCCACAAAGATTTAGAAAAATCACAGAATACGAATATTGGATTATTAGATCAAATTCGAAATAAAAACAAAGAAATTAAAAGGCTTAATGTTCAACGTTATACTTTAATTACTGTTCTTTCTGTTTTGGTGGTATGCGTAATGGGAGTTTTTGCCTATGTCTCCGGGGTGAATCAAACTCAACAATTGTTACTGAATAATACCGCCAGATACACTGTTAGCACAGATAGTCTAGATGCAACTAAAAAACAAATCGAGGCTTTGAGAAGAGAAAATCAAGAATTGAGTTTAGTTCAAGATTATTATTTGGCTAATAGGTTGATTAAACAGCAGGTAGTATATAGTGTTCAAGTAAAATCTTTAAGGGATTCTAATTTGGACTTAACGCACAATGGATTGACCAACACCTTTGTCGTGAAATCGAATCCTTTTCTGCGCTATTCTATCGGCGTTTTTGAAACTATTGATGAAGCCAGAATAATTCGAAACCATTTAGTTAAAATAGGATTTGATGATGCTTTTGTAGCTTCTTACCAAAACGGCAAGCGCATAAAAATTGAGAGTCCTTATTAAATGATTCTGCTCAAAACCTGGTTAAGAGCAGCCCGTTTACGTACTCTACCCCTCTCATTTTCAGGAATACTTATTGGAAGTGCATTTGCTTTAAATGAAAATTTTAATTTTTTCATTTTCTCTTCTTGTCTTATCGTCACTGTTCTATTTCAAATTATCTCCAATTTTGCCAATGATTTAGGCGACGCGATTAAAGGAGTTGATGATGAGACAAGAATAGGACCAGAACGAGCAATACAATCGGGTTTGATTACAAAAGCACAAATGCAAAAAGCTATAGTTTTTCTGTGTTTTTTAGCTTTAGTCACGGTATTGCAACTATTGATCACAATTGATTTAAGACGTATTGAATTAATATTTTTTCTAGCTTTTGGTCTAGTGGCCATATGGGCTGCAATTGCTTATACCATAGGCAAAAAACCCTACGGCTATAGAGCACTAGGAGACTTGATGGTTTTTTTGTTTTTCGGCCTCCTAGCTGTTTTAGGCACTTACTATTTACATTTAAGACGGTTAGATTTGGAAGTCTTATTAATAGCTTTTGCTATTGGAGCTTTGGCCGTAGCTGTATTGAATCTCAATAATATGCGAGATCGTGAAGATGATGCGCTTAAGAACAAAATAACAATGGCAGTTATGCTAGGTGTTGAAAAGGCCAAAAAATATCAGATATTGTTGTTAATTGTATCTCTTTTAATGTTTTTGGTTGGTATTGCCTTGAGTGGACGCTATTGGTATTTTATAGCTATGTTACCTCTAATGAGGTTAGTAGGACATGTCAATAGAATTAAGCAGGTTGAAAACAGTCGTGATTTTGACCCCGAACTCAAGCTCGTAGCTATTTCTTCCTTTATGAGCTCTCTGCTATGTTTTATCATCGGATTAATTGTTTATTTTTAAATCAAATATTAAATCTTGGATCAAACTGTTCGAATTTTAATTGTTGAAGACAATGTAATTATTGCTGATGATATGCAGTCTATGCTTGAAGAAATTGGCTATGAAATTGTTTCTAGTGTTATGGCCTATGAACAAGCTGTTAAGGTTTTGACTGAAAACGATGTAGACCTTGTTCTTATTGATATTGTCTTAGCATCCGATAAAACCGGAATTGATTTAGGAAAACACATTAGAGAAAAATACAATATTCCATTTGTCTTTATAACCTCAAATTCAGATCGTGCTACAGTCGAGAGTGCTAAACTCGTCAAGCCTAACGGATACTTAGTGAAACCATTTGAACAGCAGGATTTGTATACAGCTATAGAGATAGCACTATCAAACTTTAGTGAATCAGACAGCCGTGATTCTTCGAACGCTTTTGATGCTCAATACCAAGAAAATACTTCTTCCTCTGGTATATTGAAAGATTCTATTTTCGTAAAAAAACAACATCTATATTACCGAATTCCGTTTAAAGATATTATGTATATCAAAGCAGATAATGTGTATCTCGAAGTGTATACCAAAGAACAAATGTTTTTGGTGAGATCACCGCTCAAGGATTATTTGGAAAAACTACCAAACAATAGTTTTTTTCGATCTCATAAATCTTACATTATTAATGTTGAACACGTAATGGCTGTAAACTCCAAAGACGTTCTTATTGGAAAAGAACTCATTCCTATTTCCAAGGATTTTAAGGATTTTATTCTCAAAGCAATGAACCTTTAATCAAGGCCTTTTGTATTTGATTACTATATTAGATTTTTAGGCATAATTTTCTAGGTGATTTAACGTTAATATTTAAGGAAAAAGAGTGTTCAAATGCATTTGAGAACAATTCACATACTCAAATACTTTTTTATTTATGGTTTATTGCTAATGGCTTCAATTCATTTTAGCCTTAGTCAAGACCCTTTATTTCAGGCATTTAATCAGCAAAAATCAGCTAGTGAACGACTTGAGTTGGTGATTCATAAGTTTGATCAAATTGAAAAAGATGACTTATCCAAATGGACTATAATTTTTGAGGACTATCAAAGTATAGAAAATCAAATGGGTAATGCAGAAGAAGAATTGTATTACAAATCTTTAAGTGCTTTAATTGAAATTAAAAAAAATAACCCCTTAGAATTCCTTTCAAAATTTAAAATATTGGCTCTCGATAAAAAGTTCAATGTGAAATCTGAAGCCCTTGTTCTTTCATTCGACTTTTTTTTAGGATTTTACGACTTACATATAGAACAAATTTTATTTCGTTCACATGTAAATCAACTAAATGAGTACACAGATTTTAAACTCTCTAATTTATACTCACAAGTGGGTTTATTTGTACAAGCAACAAAATCATCGCTTTTTGAAAATCAAATCAGCAGTAGAGCGTTGCAATTAAAAGACTCACTTCAGTCACTTTTGACTCAAGTAAGGTATATCAATGAATTAGACCCTGATGTTGCTCTAATCAAACTCAATGTAATAGATTCAATTTTAAATAATGCGACTTTTTCTAAAATCGACAAAGATTACATTAAAGCTCAATGGTACTTCCACAAGGCTAAAAATCTTGCGCTAAAGAAAAACATTAATTCTGCTCTAAAAATGGCAGATTCAGGTTTGAGTACCATTGAAACCTACAAATCCACTGAACCGTCGAAGATTTATAATGAATTATTGCTTCTTAAAGCCGAGTTGCTTTTTGAAATAGGTGAATACATAGAATTAGCGTCAATTATTGAGCAAAAAAAAGAAGACTATTCTCTGAGTGAAGAAGATCAATTGGAATGGTTGAATTTAGGTCAAAAATTTTATTTATTCCGAAATGCGAGTCGAGCGTTACTAGAGTTAGAAAAATCAGCGTCACCACATAAAGAGATTCTAAAAACGAAGCAAAATAAAGTAAATATTGTTCAAAATAAGATCCGATTATCTGAAGATTTTCAAGAGCTGAATAACTTGTTCTCTGTTCCCAACAGCACTGCTATTACTTCGATAGAAGCGCGTGATAACTTTCAAACCTCGAAACAGTATATCAAGATGATTACCTTATCACTATTGTTTACCCTGATTGGTTTTTTGGGTTTGATTTATGCTTATTACCGAAGTGTCAAAATTCAAAAAATTATTGAATTGCAAAATGTTGAGTTAAAAAATAATTCTGAAGAAAAAGACGATTTATTAAAGGAACTTCATCATCGCGTAAAAAACAATCTCCAAATGGTTTCAAGCCTATTGAGTATACAAATGCGTAAGAGTTCTCATAATAAAATTATTAAAGTTCTAAAGACCTCGAATAGTCGGGTGAAATCAATATCCTTGGCAAATCAGCTTTATTATCAGCGAGATAAATTAGAAGATTTACCCATTCAACCTTATTTTGAAAAATTAGTTCGTAATGTTGAGTTGATTTTTAATCCAAAAAACGAAATTAAAATTAATATCGATTTGAAAATAGATGATCTGTCTTTTGATATTGATAAGACGGTTTCTTTAGGTCTGGTTCTTAATGAATTATTGTCAAATTCAATACTTCATGCATTCAGTAAAAAAGGATTGAATAATCAAATTACGGTCACTCTTATTAAAAAAGATACTGACGTCTTTTATTTTGAATACATTGACAATGGAAAAGGTTGGCCTGAAGATTTAAATGAAAAAATTAGCAGTCAAATAGGTTTGGTTTTAGTGAAAAGACAAGTAAACCAAGTCGGTTCGGAATTAAGCTTTGATTTAGATAATCAAGGAGCAAAGGTGTGGTTTAGTTTCTAGTACATATTTTTGTCTCGTGAAGGCACAAGTAACGGCATTTCATTACGATTTAAATTTTAAAACCCCAGGAGGAACTTCCAGAGGAGTATTGGCGCGAAAAAGAACTTATTTTTTGTACGCACAAAATAATGAGAATTGGGGTATAGGCGAGTGTAATTTATTTCAAGGACTTTCATTTGACGACAGACCAGACTTTGATGAAAAAATTCAAAGTATTGCACGTTGGGTCCAAAATCATTTTGAGGTATTTTTTGAACCTTCAACCACTATAAATTCATTTGAAGAACTCAGTGATTTAAATCAATACCCATCTATTCAATTTGGTTTAGAACAACTAAAAAAATCATACCTAAATCAAGATTCTTTTTGTCTTTTTGACACAGACTTTTACTCCGATGAATGCGGTATCCCTATCAACGGTTTAATTTGGATGGGGCAACGCGACTTTATGACTAGTCAAATAGAAGAAAAAATTCAATGTGGTTTTCGATGTTTAAAAATGAAAATCGGTGCTATTGATTTCGACACAGAATTATCTATTTTAAAAAATATTCGTTCAAAATTCCCCGTAGATCAATTAGAATTGAGAGTAGATGCCAACGGAGCTTTTGACCAGAACACGGCCTTGGAAAAACTTAAACGTCTTTCTGATTTTAATATTCATTCCATTGAACAGCCTATCGCTGCAAGACAATGGCATGAAATGGCTGAACTCGTTACAAAATCACCTATTAAGATTGCCTTAGACGAAGAACTCATTTCCCTGCGAAATTCCGATGAGATGACATCCTGTTTAGAGACTATTAAGCCCGATTATATTATTCTTAAACCCGGTTTATTAGGTGGGTTTCAAATCGGTGATCAATACATCGAAGAAGCACAAAATTTAGAGATAGGCTGGTGGATTACAAGTGCTTTAGAAAGCAATATAGGTCTTAATGCGATTAGCCAGTGGACTTCGAGCAAAAATACAACAATGCCACAGGGTTTGGGAACCGGATCACTTTATAGCAACAATATCGAATCACCCCTACAAATTGAGGACTCAAAATTATTTTACAAAAAAGGGTTAACTTGGAAACTAAAACCAATTTTAGATCATTATGTTTATTGAACAAGCATACAAAGGAAACACCTCACTTTTTAGATATCTTTTCATTCCAGTCGGTTTCATGGGTTTTATGGCTTTGAATTACGTCGCATTGATGACTTCTGAGGCAGACACAAAGGAATTGATGACTCAAATGATAGATCAATTAGGAATGAATACGGTACTCGTTATCAACTTGCTTCCTCTAGTATTAGGTTTCTTTTTCATGCTTTTTTGGTATAAGTTTATTTTGAACTTACCCTTAAAATCTGCAATAAGTTCTCGTTCAAGAGTAGACTATAAACGAATATTCTTTTCTTTTTTTTTATGGGGATTAATTGTTGGTGGGTTGACATTTATAGAAATCTTTAGGACTCCAGAGAATTTTGTTTGGAATTTTGACAAGCAGAAATTCATGACTTTTGCGCTTATTGCGGTTTTACTAATACCATTACAAACTTCTTTTGAAGAACTTCTATTTAGAGGCCATATGATTCAGGGAATAGGCATACACACTAAAAGTAGAGCGGCTGCTCTTATGATTACTTCTGCTTTATTCGGTCTGATGCACATCGCAAACCCTGAGGTAGGTGAATTGGGTTATGGTATATTGGCCTACTATATTGGCACAGGGTTTCTTTTTGGAATAATAACCCTAATGGATGAAGGTTTAGAGCTTGTTCTCGGTTTTCATGCCGCGAACAATTTAATTGGTGCTTTACTCGTTTCCGCAGAATGGACAGCCTTTAGAGTGGATTCTTTATACATTGACATTTCTAAACCAGAGTTGAATTTTACTATGTGGATTCCATTATTAGTCATTTATCCACTAATCCTAATGATTTTGGCAAAAAAATATAAATGGTCTGACTGGAACTATAGACTTTTTGGAAAGGTCAAAAGTACTTTAGAATAGGATAATTATGAGGTTGTTTTTTAAACAACATGTTTTTGAGGTAGAAGAAGCCAAAGATTTTACTCAAGTTTTATCTAAATCACAGGAGCCTTATTTACTAGAATTAAATGACCTTTTTAAGAAATGGTTTGACAATGAACTAGATTTCAAGGTACAGACTTCAGGTTCGACTGGTAACCCAAAATTTATAAGTCTAACCAAATCAAATATGCGAAAGAGCGCATCATTGACCATTTCTACTTTTGGTCTTCACTCCTCTGACACCCTTTGGTTGTGTTTACCACTCTCTTCGATTGCAGGTATTATGATGCTTATCAGAAGTATTGTATTGAACTCAGATTTAGTAGTTAGCAGACCAAAGGCCAATCCCTACAGTGATATCCCAAAGGGTGTCAATATAGATTTTTCAGCAATTACGCCCTACCAAGCAAAAAAATCTAAAGAACAGCTAAAGGCAATTCCTAAAATAATTATTGGAGGAGCTCCAATTTCTAGAGATTTAGAAAAAGCTTTGCTAGAGGGTATTAATGAAACAAATAATGAGCTTTACCAAACCTATGGTATGACCGAAACCATTACTCACGTGGCCATTAGAAAATTAAATTATCAAGGCGACAAGTATTTTCAAGCGCTTGATGGTATTTCTTTTAGTACTGATAAAAGATCGTGCTTGCGTATAAAGGCAGAACACCTAGGTAATTCCTTATTTCAAACCAATGACATTGTGCAGTTAAGCGATAACACTTCTTTTGAATACGTAGGACGTTACGATGAAATAATTAATTCTGGCGGTATAAAAATTAACCCTCAAAAAATAGAAAATAAGTTGTCTGGCTTTATCAAAGAACGTTTTTTTATAAGTGCTGAAGAAAATGATGACTTTGGTCAAATCGCAATCCTTATTGTAGAATCAAAGAAGAATAAAACCATTTATGAAGAACTTTTAAACGCTGTTGATTTCGATGTTTACCACAAACCAAAAAAAGTATACACTACAGCTGAATTTAAAACTTCTCATACCAATAAGGTAGATAAAATTCAAACTTTGAAAAAGTTAGATGATCAAACAATAGCGAATTAACAGTTAGTGATTCGTTAAAATTTACAGAGTCAAGATTTAATCCTTTAATTTTATAAAAATAAATGTTATGAAATACAATTGTATTCTACTTGTTTTGTTATCACTTTTAACTTGGAATACAAATGCTCAGCAGGTTTTACCTATGCGCGAGAGAGCTCGAGTCATTGATGAGATCTTAGAAGAGCGTTTTGAATTTTTATTGCCTCAATTGATGGATAGCAATGGCATTGATATGTGGTTATTGATTTCAAGAGAGTATAATGAAGACCCTGTAGTGAAAACAATGTTGCCGGCGAACTGGCTCAATGCGAGAAGAAGAACAATTTTAGTATTCTATAGAGATCGAAAAAACAATACGATAGAGAAATTAGCCATAGCCCGATATAACGTAGGTAAGGCCATTATATCAGCTTGGGATAAAGAAAAGGAACCGGACCAAATGAAAAGGCTGATTGAAGTTATTCGGGAGTTCAATCCAGAAAAAATTGGATTAAATTATTCCAAAGACTTTAACATAGGTGATGGAATTGTAAAAACGGATTACGACTTATTGATGTCTTATTTACCCTCTAAATATCAAAAGCGCATTGTTTCTGCTGAAAAATTATCCACTGCTTGGATCGAGACTCGAACACCACGCGAAATGGAAATATACCAGCAACTTGTGGCTATTACGCATCAAATCATTGAAGATGCTTTTTCAGAGAAGGTAATTACTCCAGGAGTAACATCTATAACTGACGTAGAGTGGTTTTTTCGTCAAAGAGCAAATGATTTAGGACTTAAAACATGGTTTCATCCGACGGTAGATATTCAAAGGTCTTCTTCACAGTTAGTATCTCATATAGAATCTTTTTCTAATCGACCAGATGACCTGTTAATAAGGGAAGGTGATTTGTTACACTGTGATTTTGGTATTACTTATTTAAGACTTAATACTGATTGCCAAGAAATGGCCTATGTACGCCGTTCTGATGAGACACAAATTCCTCAGTTTCTAATTGAAGCATTTCAAACGGGTAACAAAGTGCAAGACGTACTTATAGCAAATATGAAGAAAGGGAAAACTGGAAATGAAATATTGAAAGCGTCCTTAGATCAGGCTAAAGCGGCAGGACTTCGGCCATCGATTTATACGCATCCATTAGGCTCTTATGGACATTCTTCAGGCACAACTATTGGGATGTGGGACTCACAGGGTGGTGTAGAAAAAGCGGATGGACATTATCCGTTGAACTATAATACCGTCTATGCAATTGAATTGAATAATACGATTTTCATTGACCAATGGGAAACCGATGTCCGTATTATGTTGGAAGAGGCTGGATTTTTCGGAGAAGATGGATTTAGATACGTCGGAGGCCGTCAAAAAGAAATGTTTATCATACCAAGATTAAGTTCACATTTAGGAAATTAAATGAGAAAATTAGTAGTAGCACTTTGCTGTTGTCTAGCTTCAGCTGCTTTTGGACAGAAAGATAGTATTAACATGGCTTGGGATCGATCGATTTCCATGGAAAATAGACAGATTCAAAAAGACTTTCAAGTTTTAGATTCTCTTTTTGGTTTATGGAAGAATGTTCATATTCGCTTTGTTGACTTTAGTACGGACAAAGCGACGAAGTCATTTGATATTTCAAATGCTAATTGGTCTGAGCTGAAAACTTATATCAAATCCTTAAATTATAGTGGCACAGCACTTTACAGTCAAATTAATGATGTTTTTGGTAAACAACCGGTCTACATTTTTTCGGGTTTGACAAACCGATATATAAAGAATAAAATAAGAATTAGTCCAAAAAGTGTTATTGTTAATTCTAATTTGTTTTCAGATCAAAGGGCATTGCAAAGAACAGCACTTATTTCAAGAGCTAGATTGATTGATTATTCAGCCAATAAGACATCAGAGAATTCCCTTGTAAACGGAGCTGTTTTTATTGACAACATCCCAACGCCTGATGTTCAATTTTTAATAAACGGATTAGATTCTATTTTTAATTCAAATTCGCAAGGTGTATTTGCTATTCCAGCTAGAATTGGTGATAGTGTTTTGGTAACATCAAGGGCATATTTAACTTCAAAATGGTTAGTTGTAGGCCAGGATTTTACAGATCAATTGTTCTTAAAAAGTGGAATTTTTCAATTAGACGAGGTCATACTAACTGAGGAAAAGGCATTTGGCTTTCTAAAAGGTCAAGCAGATTTTGAATTCACAAATAAAATTGGGGTAGCTACTCAAAAAATAAGTGGAGACGATTTTGGTCCGATAAATACCGATGTAGGTGCCGCTGTCCAAGGACGGTTTTCAGGAATTCAGATCAATAATGCCTCTGGAATGCCTGATTTGTCTAAAATTAACATGCGAACGAATAACTCCATATTGCTCAATAATTATGGGTTAGTAGTAATTGATGGTATACCACAGCAACAATCTAGCTCTGTTGGAGGAAGTCCAGATGCCAAATTCGATTTTATCGATCCAAATCAAATTGCCGAGATTGAAGTTTTAAAAGGATTATCAGCAACTAATCGCTATGGTTCTCTCGGGTCAAATGGGGTTATTTTGATTACTACTAAAAGTGCAAAAGCTGGATTAGTGGTATCTAAGGAATCAAATTTGAATAAAAATACGTTTGAGCAAACTGCTCAAGAATGGTCTACAGAAAATCTCATGTACTACAGTCTATTGTCAGCTCAGGGTGATTTACAGTCTGCTGTAAACGAATATTTTAAATTAAGACAAACTAATACATTTGATGCAAATTTGTATTTGCAGGCGGCTCAATTTTTTGTAAATCATCAACAGGACGAACTAGCCATTAATTGTTTAAGCTCCATTTTTGAGAAGTTTGGGGACCCCATAATATTAAAATCTGCTCTTTTACAAGTGATTAGTCTAAACAGCTCTTCTCAATATTACAAGAACCTTTTATTGCTATCTGAGGCTGTTTTAACTTCCATAAATCCTTCAATTGATAGAGATTATTTAATGTATCAACTCAATGAGAAGCAAGAAAATTTTAAAGATGCGTATAGTTTATTGCAATCAGCTGAAACAAAAATTGAGGGTTCTATACGAAATACAGATCTCAAGAAAATAATAACTCGAGATAAAAAAGATTTAGTTTCGAAATCTGAGAATCTTAAAAACGATAGTCAGATTCCTGCTTTTTTAAAATCTTCTACTAGTCTCAAAATGAGAGTTTTGTTTCAGTGGAATAATCCATTGGCGGCATTTGATATATCAATAGTAAATCCAAGTAAGCAACTCTTCACTTTTAAACATTCTACAGATCAAGAAATCAACGAATTTGGTGATGAAGTTAGATTAGGTGGTTCTTTAAAAGAATTTGAGTTTTATGACGATAGCATCAAAGGAGATTGGCAATTCTTAACTGAATTTAAAGGGAATTTGGACCCAAACAGTTCAACTCCATTACTCTTGCTATGCACTTTTATTTCTAACTTTGGTTCATCTAATCAGACTAAAGAGCATTATGCTATCACCCTAAATGAATTAAATAAAGTTGTTAAAATAACATCTGTTGAATTATGAAAAAATTAAGTCTATTAGCATTATTGTTGGTTTGTAATGCAGTCTTTGCACAAATTATGGTCAAAGGGGTTGTAGAAACCGACTATGGGAAATTAAATGGTGTTCACATCAAAAATCAGAAAAACGAAGAACTTTTGACAGTTTCTAAAAACGATGGAGTCTTTGAGTTTGAATTGAATGAACCAAGCTTAGTTGCCTTTACCTATATGGGAATGCAAACCCAATTGATACGAATTGAAGAATCCCAGGAAAATTTAGAGGTAAATCTGTTCGCCGTGGTGGAGGAGTTAGAAAATGTAGAGGTCGTCAAAAAACGTAAAAAAACATATTTAGATAAATACAGAGAGTACAATATCAATAAAAATTTAATAAAAACCTTTTGGGGTTTCTTAGACAAAGAACGCGCAACCTTTCAAATGCGAATGCTCAATGAAGACGAAATGCCACAAACTGGAGGTGACTTGGCCTTTATGTTAAGAGGAAAGTTTCCTGGAGTATACATCAATAATGATGCTTATGGGTCAAAAGAGATTTATTTAAGACCAACTTTTAGCTTTGGTGCTACAGCTGCAGGTTATGATATAGACGGACAATTATTTGATACTTATCCTAATTGGTTAGACACAAACGACATAATGCGAATAGCACTAATCCCGTCTAGATCTGCAAATGTTCGTTATGGAACTTTTGGAAAAGGTGGGATTATTTTAATTAATACCTACAGAGCAAATACACATCCTATAGGAGAAAATGGAAAACCAATTGATCTAGCACTTTTGAGATACAATAAGTTTAACCAAGAGGCTATTACATATGAGGATAATCAAAGAAATTTTCAATTGACATATGTTGATTCAAATAATGGAATGAATTCCAAAGAAAATCATTACACTTCTAATCTTTCTCGATTATTTCAAGAGAGTGATATTGGCGAAAAACAAAATGCTATAAGAGATCTAGAAGATAAAAATACGTACTCAGCGAGGAGAGCTTTGGGTCAATATTTGTTAGAACAGAATGAACTTGAAAAAGGTTTAGTTGTTTTCAAAGAGCTTTTTAAAGGTCATACAGATGCCCTACAATCTTATTTGGACTTATCTTGGGCCTATCGCTTGAATAATGAAAAAGATAAAGCGGCTGCACTCTTATTTAGGGCTGCGGAATTAGGTGGAATATCTTACTTTAATTTTGAACGTACTCCGCTTCGAGTAGAGCGAGAAATTGAGGCTATAATTGATGAATCATCGGAAACGGAAGAACTCAATACAAAAAGAATAGTAATTGAGTGGTCTGATCCAGAGAGTGAATTTGAATTAGTATTCGTAAATCCAGAAAATAAATATTTTTCAAAGTCATATACCTCAATTCAAAGTTTAGCTGAAGTATCTGAAAACAAGCGATTAGGACTTTATTCAACTGAATTTGAAATCGATGAAAACTTGCCCGGAAAGTGGAAAGTTCTGGTACGGTATTTAGGAAATAAGAAAAAGACTCCAACTGTCTTTAATTTGAGGGTTGTAGGTTCTAACTACAATGATCTGAAACAAAAGATGGGGGTGCTACACCAAACCTCAAGCTTAGTGCACTGGATTGACTTAGAGATCTAAACTTGTAAAATTCCTGGGTTGTATGTATCAATGTTGGCGTTGTAGCTGGCTATTTCAATTCCTTTTGAGATTAGCTCTCTAGTTTTTGAGGGATCAATAATACCGTCTGTCCACAATCTTGATGCCGCGTAAACGGGTGAAATTTGGTTGTCATAGGAAGCCTTTATTTTGTCGTATAGCGCTTTACTTTTTTCTTCACTTAACTCATGACCACTTTTCGTTAAACGTGAAGATTCAATTTGTAGCAGTACTTTGGCAGCAGAATTTCCGCTCATTACAGCGAGTTGAGCACTTGGCCATGAGAAAATAAATCGTGGGTCATAAGCTTTTCCGCACATAGCGTAATTTCCTGCTCCATATGAGTTCCCGAGTATAAAAGTAAACTTTGGCACAACAGAGTTTGACACAGCATTGACCATTTTGGCACCATCTTTAATTATACCCTCGTGTTCACTCTTACTTCCAACCATAAAACCTGTTACATCCTGAAAGAAAATCAAGGGTATTTTTTTCTGATTACAATTCGCAATAAATCTTGCAGCTTTGTCAGCAGAGTCAGAATAAATTACACCTCCAATTTGCATTTCGCCCTTGGCATTTTTAACGATTTCTCTTTGATTAGCAACAATACCAACTGACCAGCCGTCAATTTTTGCATAAAGTGTCAAAAGTGTTTGTCCATATTCTTTCTTATATTCTGTTATACTACCTTGGTCTACAATGGTTTTTATGATCTTACGCATATCGTATGGTTTAGATCGATCCGAGGGGAAATAGTCCAAAACAGTCTCGCTTTTAAACTCTGGTATTTTTGTTTTTGAGCGTTCAAAAGTACCTGCACATTGAACATTGCTTTTGTCAAGAATAGACTTTATGGTATCCAATGCCTCAAAGTCATCTTTTACTTTGTAATCTGTTACACCCGAAATTACAGAGTGTGTATGAGCTCCGCCCAATGTTTCATTATCAATATTTTCACCTATTGCTGCTTTAACAAGATAGGAGCCAGCTAAAAAGATACTGCCTGTTTTTTCTACAATCAGCGCCTCATCACTCATAATAGGTAAATAAGCACCTCCTGCCACACAACTTCCCATAATTGCCGAAATCTGTAAAATACCCTGACTACTCATTTTGGCATTATTTCTGAAAATCCGACCAAAATGTTCCTTGTCAGGAAAGATTTCATCCTGCATCGGTAAATAAACACCTGCACTATCGACCAAATAAATTATTGGAATTTTATTTTCTATGGAAATTTCTTGTGCCCTAAGATTTTTCTTAGCCGTCATTGGAAACCATGCACCAGCTTTTACTGTAGCATCATTTGCAACAACAATGACCATTTTAGAAGAAACCTTTCCAATTTTCACTACAACACCGGCTGATGGGCAACCTCCGTGTTCAGCATACATTTGGTGAGCAGCAAATTCTCCTATTTCTATTGCATCTTTTGGATTCTCAAAAAGATAATCAATTCGTTCTCGGGCTGTTAACTTTCCCTTCTCTTTATGTTTTTGAATTCTTGATTTACCTCCCCCTAACTGTATCTGTGAGGACAATTTAGATAATTCATTAAGTGCACTAGTATGTGCATCATGATTAGTCATATGGTCTGAATCCTTTGTCATTTCTTTGTTCATAGCAAGCACATAAAATTAAGTATATTGCATCTTATTTTCGATATTTACTAGCTTATTTGCACTTTTCTTATGAATAAAAACAAAATTTTAGCATTTGCCACTATACTGATGATTGTTATTGGTTTGATTTTAGTGGCTTTAGCTGCCTTTAGATATGATGATGTTGCGGGTTGGGGATTCGCTTCAGTAGCCCTTGGTTTTTTTGCAAATGCATGGGTATTTAATGCCCTTAAAGGACGAGTTTAATTTATTTCTTTTCATATGTCTGATCAAAAAGTCATTTTTTCAATGTCAGGGGTGACTAAAACCTTTAAAAATGCCAACACTCCAGTACTCAAAGACATTTATTTAAGTTTTTTTTACGGTGCAAAAATTGGGATATTAGGGCTTAACGGTTCTGGAAAGAGTACACTTTTAAATATCATCGCAGGTTTAGATAAAAACTATCAAGGTGATGTTGTTTTTTCTCCAGGATATTCGGTTGGTTTATTAGAGCAAGAACCTCAATTAGATGAAAATAGGACTGTCATTGAGGTAGTACGAGAGGGAGTTTCAGAAATCATGAGTATTCTAGAGGAATACAATGCTATAAATGACCAATTTGCCTTGCCTAAAGTCTATGAGAATCCCGATAAAATGGAAGAGTTAATGAATAGGCAGGCTAGTCTTCAAGATCAGATTGATGCCACAAATGCTTGGGATATAGACACTAAACTTGAAATTGCCATGGATGCCCTTCGTACTCCTGATTCTGATAAAAAAATTAGTGTGTTATCAGGAGGAGAACGAAGACGTGTAGCTTTATGTCGATTACTGTTAAAACAACCAGAGGTGCTTCTTCTCGACGAGCCAACAAACCATCTCGATGCAGAATCAGTTCTCTGGTTAGAGCAACACTTGGCCCAGTACAAGGGAACCGTAATTGCGGTAACACACGATAGGTATTTTTTAGATAATGTTGCAGGATGGATATTAGAACTCGATAGAGGAGAGGGTATACCATGGAAAGGGAATTATTCTAGTTGGCTTGATCAAAAATCGAAACGACTAGCTCAAGAGAGCAAAAAGGCCTCTAAGCGGCAAAAAACACTTGAACGAGAATTAGAATGGGTTAGGCAAGGTGCTAAAGGAAGACAAAGTAAACAAAAAGCTCGTCTAAAGAACTATGACCGTCTCTTAAATCAAGATCAGAAACAACTAGAAGAAAAATTAGAGATTTATATCCCCAATGGACCAAGATTAGGAACTAATGTCATCGAAGCAGCTCAAATAAGTAAAGGTTTTGAAGACAAATTATTATATGAAAATTTAACCTTTAATCTTCCTCAGGCCGGAATAGTTGGTGTTATAGGTCCTAACGGTGCAGGTAAAACTACGCTCTTTAAAATGATAATGAATGAATTAGAGCCTGATAAGGGAAATTTCACCATTGGAGATACAGCAAAAATCGCTTATGTAGATCAGGATCATTCTTCTATAGATAATAATAAATCGATTTGGGAGAATTTTTCTGATGGACAAGAACTGATCATGATGGGAGGTAAACAGGTTAATTCTAGAGCATACCTTAGTCGTTTTAACTTTTCTGGAAGTGAGCAAAACAAAAAAGTAGAAATGCTTTCAGGAGGAGAGCGGAACAGGCTCCATTTAGCAATGACTTTAAAAGAAGAGGGTAATGTATTACTTTTAGATGAACCAACTAATGATTTGGATGTCAATACATTAAGAGCCATTGAAGAGGGTCTAGAAAACTTTGCAGGATGTGCAGTTGTAATTTCCCACGATAGGTGGTTTTTAGATCGAATTTGTACGCATATTTTAGCCTTTGAAGGAAATTCACAAGTCTATTTTTTTGAGGGTTCGTTTTCAGAATATGAAGAAAATCGCAAAAATCGTCTTGGAGAAGAGAGCACTCCGAAAAGAATTAAGTACAAAAAATTGATTCGTTAAAAGTCCAAAACTTGATTTATATCGTATATAAGGTATAAACAAGTTAAAATGGAAAACAATTCAAATTCAATGAAGGTAATCACCGGAATCCTTGCGGTTCTATTTATTGCCACAGCTGTATATACATTCAGCTTATATTCTAGTAAAATAGAAACGGAAAAAGCTCTAACTGCTGAAAAGGAGTTGGTTATTCAAGAGTTAGAAAGTTTAAAGTCTGACTATGAGAAAGCGATGATTGCTAGCGAAGAAATGAGCCGTGAGCTTATGGAGGCAAGAACTGAAATTGCTTCTTATATCGACTCAGTGCGCGCGATGAAAGCAACAATAGGTACTATATCCAGATATAAAAGACAAATCTATCAGTTGAAAAAAGATAGAGAAGTACTGATGGCAAAAGTTGATTCTTTGACTCAAGTCAATGCTAGTTTAGCTTCTTTAAATAGTGAGCAATCAGAAGCACTTCAAAAAATGACGCTTTTAAATGACTCAATTGTTCAAATTAACCTAGTATTGGAACAGGAAAACAGAATTGCATCGCAACTCAAATTGTCAAGCATTGCTTTAAGTGGAGTTAAAGAAAAGAGAAATGGAACATTGAGAAACGTGAAGCGTGCAAGAGCGACAGATCAGCTTGAAGTTTGTTTTACGGTTACCGAAAATGAAATCGCTAAAGCTTCAGATCGCAGTTTCTATATTGAGGTATTAGATCCTCAAGGAGACGTTGTAGGAAGCGGAGATAAATACATGAATGAAATTACCAACAGATCGGTAGCAATCAGTAAAGTCACAAATTTTTACTACGAGAACAGTCAATTAGACGTTTGTGATTTTGTAGAGTCTGCAACAGGTGAATTTGAAAAAGGCACCTATATGGTCAATGTATACGATAGTGAACTTGAACTCATTGGTTCTTCAAAGTACTTGTTAAAATAAGTATAGTTCTCAATTCGAACAAAAAAGGCTTTTCAATCGAAAAGCCTTTTTTTATTAATGACCTGTCATATCTTCAGGTTTTACCCACTGCTCGTATTCTTCTACAGTGACATAACCTAGTCTAACAGCCTCCTCTTTTAAAGTAGTTCCATTTAGGTGCGCAGCATTAGCAATTTCAGCTGCTTTGTAATAACCAATCTTAGTGTTAAGAGCAGTAACTAACATCAAAGAACTATCTAATAATGTTTTAATTCGTTCATAATTTGGTTCAATTCCTGTTGCGCAATTGAGATTAAAACTCAAACAAGAATCTCCGAGCAATTGAGCAGATTCAATAACATTGGCAGCCATCATAGGTTTAAATACATTTAGTTCGTAATGTCCTTGTGCCCCCCCAATAGTTACAGCTACATCATTTCCCATGACCTGAGCACAGACCATTGTGATTGCTTCTGCTTGTGTTGGATTGACTTTACCAGGCATAATTGAACTTCCTGGTTCATTGGCAGGAATGATTAGCTCTCCGATACCAGATCTAGGTCCAGAGGCCATTAAACGAATGTCATTTGCAATTTTATTTAAAGAAACAGCCAACTGCTTTAAAGATCCATGGGTTTCTACTAGAGCATCATGGGCCGCCAAAGCTTCAAATTTATTTGTAGCCGTTTTAAAAGGCTTTTGTGTGAAATCAGAAATATATTTTGCAACTAAAATATCGTATCCTTTAGGGGTGTTTAGTCCTGTTCCAACAGCTGTACCTCCCAGTGCCAGTTGTGATAAATGTTCAAGCGAATTTTCAAGTGCCTTAAGCCCAAAATCAAGTTGAGTCACGTATCCAGAAAATTCCTGACCAATAGTTAGTGGAGTAGCATCCATTAGATGAGTTCGTCCAATCTTGACAACACCTTTAAAATCTTCTGACTTATTCTTAAGCGTATTTCTTAAACCTTGAATGTTAGGTATAGTCTCATCTACTATTTTCGTGTAAGCCGCGATATGCATGCCCGTTGGAAAAGTATCATTTGAAGATTGTGATTTATTCACATCGTCATTAGGACTCAAAAACCGATTACCTTCTCCTAGAATGTTACCTTGTAAGACGTGCGCTCTATTGGCGATAACTTCATTGACATTCATGTTTGATTGTGTGCCTGAGCCAGTCTGCCAAATCACAAGTGGAAATTGGTCGTCTAGTTTTCCATCAATTATTTCATCACATACTGCGCCGATTAAATCTCTTTTTTCTACCTCTAAAACTCCAAGTTCACAATTTGTGTAAGCCGCAGCCTTTTTTAGATAAGCAAAACCGACAATAACTTCCTTAGGCATTGAAGCTTCTGGACCTATTTTAAAATTATTTCTAGATCGTTCTGTTTGTGCACCCCAGTACACATTAGAAGGAACTTTTACTTCACCTATTGTATCTTTTTCAATACGATATTCCATGTTTTTTTGATATTGGTACTTAATGCAAAAATACTCCGGCTTTAGATACAGACAAAAATCTGAACAGATTATATTTTATTTATGAAAAGCGATTATCTTCGTATAACCAATAACGAAATCATGATTGAATTTGATCAATATCTAGGATTTATTGCATTTCTAACCATTTTAACTATAGGATTCTGGTTGATGATTTTTCTACTCACCTTTGTAATTCCTTATTGGTTGACTGGAAGTATCAAGGAGTTTATCTCTGAGAAATTAAAAGCAAGAAAAGAAAAGAATTAAAAAAAGCTCCCTTATTGGGGCTTTTTTATTTATTGTTGTAGTTCGTATTCTCCTTCGTCCATTTCGTAATTATTTCTTCCTCTTCTGTTCCGTTGATTCTGAGGATCATTGAAACGATATAAGAAGTTTAAGGTAAACTGTCTTTGTCTCCATTGAAATTCACTCTCGCTAAAGACTCGTTCAGTTCTGGTTTCACTGATTCTTTTTCTAGAGTTAAATAAATCACTGACATTAAAAGATAGTGTAGCCTTGTCTTTAATGACCTCTTTACTCATGGCCAAGTTCATAGATATGTTGCCTTTATTAATACCCTGGGGGTTAATAGAACGACCCCTATAGAAGGCATTGGTTTGAAAATCAATTTTACCAGGTAAGATAAACTTACCACTCAAACGTGTAAACCAGGTGAAATTATCCGCATCGAATTTTTGACGAACTAATTCATTTTGACCATTGGTATAAGTATATTCACCGTCCAAAGTCTGTTGGTATAAGTTCAGGTTCCAAGATATTCGTGTTCCTCTTTTTGGAGTTAAAGTAGAGGTCAGTTCAAAACCCATTCGCGTTTCTTCTCCTAAGTTCAAAGGACTTCGTAATTGGACTGGAACAGTGACAGGATTGTTTGCATCATTTGGATTTTCTAATTCCACAAAGTCTCCTGTTTCCCTAGTAATAAATTGAAATACCCCAGTAGAGCGATTCATGTAAACAGAACTGTTCAATGTAAACTTATCCCATCTTTTTAAATAGCCCAAGTCAAAAGAGTTGGTGTAGGTCGGATCTAAATCAGGATTACCTGTGAATAAATTGGTATTACTATTTCTTCTTACAAAAGGATTAATGAACCAAGATCTGGGTCTTCTCAATCGCCTGGAATAACTCAAGGATAGCTGTGATATTTCAGTGAATTCGTAACCCAAGAATAAAGAAGGGAACCAATTCGTGTATTTTTTTTCGTTTAATTCTCCTGTATTGAGCAAATTGACATCAATATTTGAATTTTCGACTCTTAAACCACTTAACACACTGAACTTATTGAATTTGCTCCCTAATTGAGTGTAAGCAGCATGAACGTATTCTTTGTACAACAAGTCATTACTGAAGTTTGGGTCTACTTGAAGTTGATTGTTTTCATCGAGTACACCAAATACAAAGTCCGTAGTAAGATCATTAAATGTTCCTCTGTAGCCCAATTCAAACTGGCCTTGGTTTTTTGCACCTAAAGGCAGAACGTAGTCAAATTGAAATAAACGGTCTATTTGACGCTCTTTGCTAAAGGTTTGCTCATCAGGTAATACATATGAAGCCCCTTCAACATCTTCTTCAATAATTCCGTCCTGAATCTCTTTACCTTCAGAGTATTGAAAGTCAGCAGTAAGCTGATGACCATCCTTTTCAAATTTTTTGATAAAATTGATGGAATATTGCCAAGATTCATCGGTTTCTATTTGACTGTTGACTCTTGTTCTACTGATAGTGGGCACTCTATCGGCATCAAAATTTTCAAAATCTAAAATAGAGATATCGTCGCCATCTGATTTTCTAAGCACAAATGATTGGGTTAAAGAGGTGTTTTTGTCAAATAAATATTCAAATCCAACATTGGTATTGAAACTGTTTCGAATTCGGTCAGAATTTGAAAATTCATTTTGATAGGATTCTAATATTCCTGAGCTGTCATAATTTTGCTGCAAATTTTGCCCACGACCTGGAGAGTTGGAAGTGCGATAAGAAGTATTGGTGAAAATGTTGAATTTATCTCTTCTGAGATTTAAACTTAAATTCCCTCCTAGTCGTCTAGGAAACCCAATATAGGTGTTGACAGAACCGTTTAATCCGGTTGTTTTACTCTGTTTCAAAATAATATTTAAAATTCCTGCAGTTCCTTCAGCGTCATATCTTGCAGAAGGATTGGTAATCACCTCTACTTTTTCAATCGCATCTGATGGAAGTTGTTGCAGCGCGTTTGTACTTAAACCAGAAAGTGCAGAAGGTTTTCCATTAATTAAGATTCTCACGCTCTCATTACCTCGCAACGAAATATTGCCTTCAACATCTACACTAACAGATGGTACATTGTCTAAAACGTCGGTTACACTTCCACCTTGTACGGTAAGATCTGAACCAACATTGTACACTTTTTTATCGAGTCGTAATTCAACTGTAGTTCGTTCACCAACTACTTCAACATTTTTAAGTTGTTCTACGTCTGGACTTAATTTGAGGATTCCTAAATCTGTACTGATTTGATAATCTTGGTTATTAAAACTTGCGGTTTTGTACGAAAGAAATTCAATTCTCAAATTGTATTTGCCAGGGTATACTTCAACACTAAACTTTCCATTCTCATCAGTAAGACCGCCCGTGACGCGGTCCGGAAAGCGACCACTCTGCAGTACAATAGTTGCATATTCAAGTGGATAGTCTGTGCCTTCTTCAATAACACTTCCGTTTATGGTAATAGGTGAAAAATTTGAATTACTTTTAAAATTTTGAGTAAAGGCAATTAAAGGCCATAAAACCAATAAAAGGGTTTTATAAAATCTTTTTAGCATAGTAATTTTTAAAACAGATTATTCAGTTCGCTTCTTTTTTTTCTTTTTCTTTTTTTTATCTACCTTATCTTTTTTTCTAGCCTTAGGATTTTTTAAATCTAGGATTTCTTGAAATTTTTCTGCACTAAGATTTTGTCGTAATCTGTTTTCTTCATTTTCAGCAATTTTTCGAGCAGCTTCTTGAGCTTCTTCTGGGCTAGGCTTAAGAATCTGTAATTCTATACGTTTTTTGGTAAACTCAAGCAGTGTGCTTTGAACAATAGCAGTTTCAAATGGATCAAGAGCTACTCTTTCTTTAATTACAAGAAGTTGTTGTTCAACAATTTCCTCAGCAGTTGGTGGTGCAGCCTCTTCATTAGGAACACTAGGCCTTGGAATTCCTGTTGCCCCTCTACCATATCGGTTATAGCCATATCCTCCGTAGCCTCCGTAACCTCCGTATCCTCCATAGCCATACTGGCCATAAATTGGAATTGATGTCATTAGCACAATAAGGAACAAAAAAAGTTTTTTCACATTATTAGGACGAATATCTATCATGTTCGTTTAGTTTATAAATGTTAATATTATGTTAATGTTTTTAATTCGAACTGCGCCGAAAATCAAACAAAAATAACCATTGTTGCTGATATATCAGTCCAGGGAAGTGTCATAAGAATCTGTGTAATGAAAAAATTAGGTATTGATAATCGTTAAAATCAGAAATAATTTAAAAATGAAATTGGTAAAAAGAGATAAGAGTTTTTATTACCAACACAGGTTTTTCAAATCTTAATTTTAATTAGATTCAAAAGGCGTTTAATTATTGGTATTGATTAAGCGCCTTTTATGTTGTTTACGAGGCCTTATTTTGCCCGTTCATCATTAAATATGATTTGAGAAAAGCATTAATGTCTCCATTCATTACAGCCTCTAAGTTTCCAGTTTCTTCAGAAGTGCGAACATCTTTAACTAATTTATAAGGATGCATCACATAATTTCTAATTTGCGAACCCCATTCAATTTTCATCTTAGAATCTTCTATTTCTCTTCGCGCTTCTTGTTTCCTACGCAACTCAATCTCATATAATTGAGATTTAAGCATATTTAATGCTGTAGCTCTATTATCGTGTTGAGATCTAGAGTCTGAGCAGCTTATTTGAATACCTGTTGGTTTATGTACCAATTGCACTTTTGTTTCAACTTTATTTACATTTTGGCCACCAGCTCCACTAGAACGAGCTGTAGTAATCTCAATATCAGAAGGGTTGATGTCAATCTCAATGCTATCGTCAACTAAGGGATAAACATAAACAGAAGCAAAAGAAGTATGTCTCTTAGCATTGCTGTCGAACGGTGAAATACGAACAAGACGATGGACACCATTTTCGCCTTTTAACCATCCAAAACTAAATTCACCATCGATTTGTAAAGTCACTGTTTTGATTCCTGCGACATCACCTTCTTGAAAATTGAGTTCTTTCAGAGTATAGCCGTTTTTTTCCGCCCACATTTGGTACATTCTCATTAACATTGACGCCCAATCACAGCTTTCTGTTCCGCCTGCTCCTGCCGTTATTTGCAATACTGCAGAAAGTTCATCACCCTCTTCGGACAACATGTTTCGAAATTCCAAATTTTCAATTAAGGCTTCTGTTGAAGCCAACTGCATGTCAATTTCTTCAACGATGACTTCTCCTTCTTTAAAAAACTCCAAAAGAACTTCTGTGTCTTGAACAGCTAGTTGGGCTTGATCGAAAGATTGAATCCAAAATTTAAGAACTTTTAGTTTTTTCATGTGTTTTTGAGCTTCGATTTGGTTGTCCCAAAAACCGGGCTCTAAGGTTTTTTCTTCTTGATTTTGGATGTCTATTATTTTAGCATCTACGTCAAAGATACCTCCTTAACGCACCAAGGCGATCAATTAGATTTTTACTCTTTTCTTCTTGTACCATAACTGTAAATTACATGAACAAAAATATAAAGGGTGATGTTATCAAGCATATATTTGATAAATTTATTCTTCTAAAATTACAAGGCCATGAAATCTTTCTATACAATTTGTCTTTTCTTTTTGAGCACCTCCTTATTTTCTCAAAGCTTTGAAAACATTGAGAATTATCAAAAAAACGAAGGTTTTTTCAATTATTACATCGATCAGCAAGCCGACAAAGTCTATCTCGAAGTTACAGATTTAGAGAAAGAGTTTTTGTATGTACACGCTTTAAGCAGTGGTATAGGAAGTAATGACATCGGTTTAGATCGAGGCCAACTGGGAGGTGAAAAAGTGGTGTATTTCAAAAAAATGGGAAACAAGCTCATGATGCTTGAACCAAATCAAGATTATAGAGCATTAAGTTCAAATAAATTGGAAGTTAAAGCTGTTGAACAAGCGTTTGCCAAATCTATTATACATAGTTTTCCAATTACAGATCAAAGTGAAAATGGATATTTAATTGATCTTACACCATTTTTATACAGAGATGCTCACGGAGTTTCTGCGCGTTTAAAACGTGCTCAACAAGGAAACTACAGTTTAGATTTAAAGCGCAGCGCACTAAATACAGAACGCACAAAAGCTTTTGAAAAAAATATTGAATTTGACGTGTATTTGACCTTTGCAGGTACTCCAACAGGAGGCTACATTAGATCAGTGACCCCTGATGCAAGTGCTGTTACAATAGCACAGCACCATTCTTTTATAGAATTACCTGAATTGAATTTTGAGATGAGAAAATTCGATACAAGATCCGGCGTGTATCCCTTCACTTTTATGGATTATGCGACTCCAGTAGAAGAGCCTATAATGAAGAGGTATGTCAGAAGACATCGATTAGAGAAAGTCGATCCAAATGCCCCAATTAGCGAGGCTGTAGAACCTATCATATATTATTTAGACAATGGAACACCTGAACCCGTTAAATCTGCATTACTCGAAGGAGGTCGTTGGTGGAACCAGGCATTTGAAGCAATTGGATATAAAAATGCATTCCAGGTAAAAATACTACCCGAAGATGCAGATCCTTTAGATATAAGATACAATGTCATTCAATGGATTCATCGTTCTACACGAGGTTGGAGTTATGGAAGCAGTGTTACTGATCCAAGAACAGGAGAGATTATTAAAGGCCATGTAAGTTTGGGTAGTTTAAGAATTCGTCAAGACTTTATGATTGCTCAAGCCCTAATGAAAAGTCCTTATAAGGTGAATGATAAAAATCATAATACCATGCTTGAATTGGCAATTGCTCGAATTCGTCAACTCTCAGCACACGAAATAGGACACACCCTTGGTTTTGCTCACAATTTTGCTTCGAGTACGAATTCTAGAGCTTCTGTGATGGACTATCCTCATCCTATGTTCGAATATGACAGAAATGGCAATTTGAAAATCAAAGAAGCCTATGACACTGGAATCGGTGAATGGGACAAGGTATTTGTGGCTTATGCCTACAGTGATTTTGCTGATGGTGTAAACGAAAATGAAGCGCTAAATGCTATTTTAGACAAGGCTCATGGTCAGGGTCTTGAGTTCATCAGTGATTCAGATGCACGACCAACTTCAAGTGCTCACGCTAACGCACATTTGTGGGATAATGGAAATGATATAACTGACGAATTAAACCGTGTTTTAGATGTCAGAAAGCTTGGAATCGCTAACTTTTCTGAGAGTAATATCCCAAGTGGTTTTGCTTATTCAGAGCTAGAGGATGTTTTTGTACCACTCTATTTTTTTCATCGTTATCAAACAGAAGCGGCAGCAAAATTATTGGGTGGAATGTATTATGAATATTCAAAAGTGGGCAGTCCTACTAATAAACCAAGTTATGTTTCAAAAGAGCTGCAAAAAAAGGCAATGTCTGCACTCTTAAGAACTTTAAAGGCCTCTGAAATTGCAATTCCTAAAGAAAAATTGAACTTGTTTCCTCCTAGAGCCTATGGTTACCCTAGAACACGTGAATCTTTTAAGTCAAAAACTGGAGTGGCTTTTGATGCTTATGCAGCCGCTGAAACATCTGCTAATTTTACTTTGGGCTTTTTACTTAATGCTGAACGTATGAATAGAATGGTGCAGCAAAAAGCTTTAGATCAAAAACAATACGGTTTTGATGATTTGTTAAAAGAACTTTTAAATCATACTGTCAAGAGTAAAAACGACAAAGGATATTACGCAAACATTCAAGAAATAATCAATTGGAGTGTATTAGAACATATTATGGTCGTTGCCTCAGATGAAAATGCTTATCCACAAGTTACGGAACAAGTTGTATTTGAAATGATGCGATTAAAAACCTATCTAAGCGATAAGCCTACAGATCCTACAGCTATTTATATGTTGAAAAAAGTGAACTCTTTTCTCGGTAACCCTAAAGGTTTTAAAAGCAATCAAAAGGTGGTTAAGATTCCCGATGGTTCTCCAATAGGAATGCCAGCACTATATCAATGTTTTGAATAATGGTCAATTTAATTAGTGACACGGTAACCAAACCAACGAAGGAGATGCTCGATTTTATGATGAGTGCAAACGTAGGTGATGACGTTTTCAAAAATGATGAAAGCACCAATGCACTTGAAGTTAAAGTTGCTCGTTTTTTTGAAAAAGAAGCGGCTCTCTTTTTTCCGAGTGGAACAATGGCCAATCAAACTGCAATTAAATTACACACCGAACCTGGTGATCAGGTAATTTGCGACCATTATTCACATATTTTTAATTACGAGGGTGGTGGAGCAAGTTTTAACAGCGGTGTTTCTTGCAAACTTGTCAAAGGTGATCGGGGCAGAATTTCTGCTACACAAGTAAAACAGGCAATTAATCCGCCTGATTTTTACCACTCTCCTAAAACTCGATTAGTTAGTTTAGAGAATACGACCAATAAAGGGGGTGGAGCATGTTATGAGCTCCAAGAAATAAAGGCTATCAAAGGTATATGCACTAAACATCAATTGGCTTTTCATCTCGACGGGGCTCGTTTATGGAATGCCTTAGTGGCCAAAAATCACGACCCAAAGGATTATGGCGCGCAATTTGACACAATCTCGGTATGTTTTAGTAAGGGATTAGGAGCTCCTATAGGTTCGGCCTTATTAGGTTCAAAGACTTTAATTGAAAAAGCTCTTCGCATAAGAAAGATTTTGGGAGGAGGTATGAGACAGGTTGGATATCTCGCAAATGCAGCAAGTTTTGCTATGGACTATCACTTTGAAAGGTTGGCAATAGATCATCGTAAAGCCAAAGAACTTTCTGAAGCCTTAGAATCTATAAAATGGGTGCATTCAGTAGAACCTACAGAAACCAACATTGTGATTTTTAATATCGATACCGTAGATTTTTCCGCAGATCACATTATCTCGGAGTTTAAAAAATATCATATTGAATTAATTGCTATGGACAGCACTAAACTGAGATTTGTTACCCACTTAGATTATTCTGACCAGGATCATAATCACGTTTTAGAGACCCTCAAAAACATGGCGTCACTGTGAAAAATCCCAAAGCAAAAGAATATCCAAAAAATTTAGTTAATCATGGCACTACCAGGGTTGATGAATTCTATTGGATGAATGATAGAGAGCATCCTGATTTAATTCCTTATCTCAATTCAGAGAACGAGTATTATCAGCATCATATGAAAAATTGTGATGAGTTGATGGATAAAATTTACTCAGAAATACGCTCTCGAATTAAAGAAGACGATGAGTCTTTACCCATTTTCAAAAACGGTTACTGGTACATCAGCAAAACAAAAAAAAATCTGCAATATCCCATTTTTACAAGAAAGAAAGAGTCCTTAACTGCAAAAGAAGAGTTACTTTTTGATGTAAATCAGATGGCTCAAGGCTATGCCTATTATCAATTCGCCTCCTACAAAATTAATGAAGAAAATAGCATTGCTGCATTTTGTATAGACACTATTTCTAGACGTGAATATCAATTGCGTTTTAAAGATTTAAGAACCGGTGAATTATTGCCGGATAAAATTGAAAAAACAACAGGAAGCTGTTGTTGGTCAAATGATAACAAGGCTGTTTATTACACCAGAAAAGATCCTGTAACCCTTAGGGCGTATCGTATATTCAAACACATTATTGGAACAGATGGTAAGCTAGATGAATTGATATATGAAGAAAAAGACACAGAAAATTCCATAGGTGTGTACAAATCAAAGTCTAAGGCTTATATTATAATTGAAAGTTCAAGTATAAACTCTAATGAATATCAGTATTGTGATGCACAATCCCATGAATCTTCTTTTGAAATTTTTCATACAAGAGAAAAAGGGCTTGAATATTCGATAGCACATTATCGAGATCACTTTTACATCTTGACTAATAATGATGGTGCGTATAATTTTAAATTGATGCGCACATCTATTCATAAAACAGATAAAATAAACTGGACGGAGTTCATTGAACACAAAGAAGATGTTTTAATTGAAGATTTTGAATTCTTTGAGTCTCATTATTGTATAGATGAAAGAGTTAATGGTTTAAGCAGGCTTAAAATTATAAATTGGAAAACAGAAGAAACCTATTGTATTCCACTTTTAGGTGAAACTTATGTAGCTCATTTCCAAACAAATGTAGAATTTAAATCCCAAAAACTACGCTACTACTATAGCAGTTTAACAAAGGCACCATCTGTTTTTGAAATTGATTTACACTCCAAGAATATTGAACTTTTAAAGCAACAAGAAGTATTAGGTACTTATGACGAGACTCTATACGAATCAAAGCGAATTTGGGCGACATCAGAAGATCAGAAAAGCATTCCGATTAGTTTGGTCTATCATAAAGAACATCGAACTAAAGATTCTAAAAAGTTAGTCTTATATGCTTATGGTTCATACGGTTCAACTATAGACCCCTATTTTTCATTGGCGCGTCTATCCCTTCTGGACCGTGGATTTACTTTTGCCATAGCCCATTTAAGAGGAGGGGAGTACTTGGGTAGACCTTGGTATGACTCAGGGAAATTGCTTCAAAAGAAAAATACTTTTAATGATTATAAATCTTGTGCCTTACATCTTATTCAGCAAGGATACACTAATGAAAGCAGTCTTATCGGTATGGGAGGTTCAGCAGGAGGATTACTTATGGGTGTAGCACTAAATGAATATCCACATCTATTTAAGGCTATTATTGCACAGGTGCCTTTTGTAGATGTAGTAACCACCATGCTTGATGAAAGTATTCCCCTGACAACTGGGGAGTATGAGGAGTGGGGAAATCCAAATAACCCCACCTTCTTTAACTACATGAAATCCTATTCACCTTATGACAATGTCTTGAGTCAGGATTATCCACACTTATTGGTTACCGCTGGATTACACGATTCACAGGTGCAATACTGGGAACCTGCTAAATGGGTAGCTCGTCTTAGAAAAAAGAAAAAAGATCAAAACTTACTCCTTTTTGAAATCAATATGGATACAGGACATTCAGGATCTTCAGGTCGTTTCGAGTCCATTAAAGAGGTAGCCAAAGAATATGCCTTTATGTTGAAGGTATTAAATGAAACACATCTTTAAAATTTAAAGAGTGGCATAATAATGGCTTATGACATCGATTTGAGCTAGTTTTCTTATATTTGAATGCTTTTAACGAATACTTTTTTTTATGCAGAAACCAATAGATGCTTACAATAACGTTCTCGAACTAGTAGGTAACACTCCTTTGGTAAAGTTAAATGGTATTGTATCCCATATTCCAGGCTTACATTATGCAAAAGTAGAGGCCTTTAACCCAGGTCATTCTGCTAAAGATCGTATAGCATCCTTTATCATAAACGAGGCTGAGCGTAAAGGAATTTTAAAAGAAGGAAGCACTATTGTTGAGACTACATCGGGTAATACAGGCTTTAGCATAGCGATGGCAAGTATGATTAAAGGATACAAATGTATTCTTGCGGTAAGTTCCAAATCGTCTAAGGATAAAATAGAAGGCCTTAAGGCAATGGGAGCAGAAGTTCATGTTTGCCCTGCTCATGTTTCTGCAGAAGACCCGAGGTCCTACTACGAAGTCGCCAAAAGTATTCACAAAGAAACACCTAACTCGATTTACATAAATCAATATTTTAACGAGCTTAATACCGAAGCTCATTACAGAACTACAGGGCCTGAAATTTGGGAACAAACAAAGGGACAAATCACACATTTAATTGCGTGCAGTGGAACAGGAGGAACTATTTCTGGCACCGCTCGTTTTTTAAAAGAAATGAAGAAGGATGTGAAGGTTTTAGGTGTGGATGCCTATGGTTCTGTGATTGCAAAATATCATGAAACAGGAACTTTTGATGAAAAAGAGATTTTCCCGTATCGCATAGAAGGTTTGGGAAAAAATTTAATTCCAACTGCTACTGATTTTTCAGTGATTGACACTTTTACTAAGGTCACAGATAAAGACAGTGCACTTATGGCGCGTAAAATTTCTAAAACTGAAGGCATGTTCGTGGGATATACTTCAGGAGCGGCCCTACAAGGCATGGAGCAATATGCGAAACAAGGCTATTTCTCAAAAGACAGTATTGTTGTAATCATTTTCCCCGACCATGGTTCGCGTTATATGAGCAAAATATACAGTGAAAATTGGATGAACGACCAAGGCTTTCTAGAAGAAGAAACACAACGAAAAGAAATCCCCATCAACTACATTAAATAGGCTCAACGAAATCTTAATATTACACTTAAAAGTATTAAGTTTGACACCGAAAATACGATTGACGTTTTATTGATATGAGAGATTTATTCGACAGAATTATTGAAAATAAGGGGCCTTTAGGAAAGTGGGCTTCAATTGCAGAGGGATATTTTGTTTTTCCAAAACTAGAAGGTCCAATTTCGAATAGAATGAAATTCCAAGGAAAGGATGTTATCACCTGGAGTGTTAATGATTATTTGGGTCTTGCTAATCTTCCTGAAGTCATTGAAGAAGATGCCAAGGCGGCCAGATCTTACGGAGCTGCGTATCCTATGGGAGCGAGAATGATGAGTGGACATACTGATTATCATGAGCAATTGCAAAATGAGTTAGCTGATTTTTCGAAGAAAGAGGCTGCTTATCTTTTAAATTTCGGTTACCAGGGGATAATGTCTGCCATTGATGCCTTAGTTTCTAAAGATGATATTATTGTATATGATGTTGATTGTCATGCTTGTATTATAGATGGTGTCCGACTACATATGGGTAAACGTTTTACGTTTAAGCACAACGACATTGAAAGCCTTGAAAAGAATCTTGAACGGGCTACCAAACTCGCTGAACAACAAAATGGAGGGATTCTAGTTATCTCAGAAGGCGTTTTCGGTATGAGGGGAGAACAAGGTAAACTCAAAGAAATTGTTGAACTCAAAAAGAAATTCAAATTTCGACTTTTAGTCGATGACGCACATGGATTTGGAACTCTTGGAAAAACAGG
>MDTC01096314.1_pt1 | contig 75982 bp, 73 predicted proteins | sample 811181 | NCBI WGS metagenome assembly MDTC01 (sample SAMN05326644, study PRJNA326480) | marine metagenome | isolation source: seawater | place: Pacific Ocean: North | collected 2011
AAAGCACTGCCGTATGCCATTATTGGATCCATTACTATTTGCCTGGTCATTTATCTACTCCTTCAGTTTGCATTTTTAGCATCGCTACAGCCCAGCAATATCGCACAAGGCTGGGCTCAGATTCAGTTACGCCACAGCAATAGTCCTTTTACCACTATCCTGCTACAAGACCACTTACAGGGGATACTACCTTTGCTTTACATCGGTGCCGTTATTGGACCGCTTGCAGCAGCCCTGATGTACATGGCAAGCTCCAGTCGATCGCTTTATGCCACTAGCGCCAATGGTAGCCTTCCCAGTTTTTTACATCGACTAAACCATCAGGGAAATCCAGCAAGCGCTATATTTGTCAACTTTTGCGTTGGGATGCTGATGTTTACACCCTTGCCAGGTTGGAAGGCAATGGTCACTTTCCTGACATCACTAATGGCGATTAGCTATGCCATTGGGCCCATCAGCTTCCTGGCATTACGATACCAAATCCCCCATCAATCTCGCTTACTCAAACTACCGCTACCACGATTATGGTCATACGTGGCTTTTTTCCTATGCAATTGCCTAGCCTTCTGGAGTGGCTGGGATATCATCTCAAAACTTTCAATCGCGATTGTAGCGGGTATTGCTGTTATGTTTGGCTACCGAGCTATCAACTCGACTGCTAATAGCATACCCTTAAATAGTCGCTCAGCGCTCTGGTTATGGCCGTATTTCGCAGGACTTACGCTAATCTCGTACCTTGGTTCATTCGGGCATGGGTTAGATATACTCCACTTTGGTTGGGATATCATAACGCTATTCTTTTTTAGCGTAGGAATTATGTGGCTCGCAACACACCTCCGATTAGCGCCCGAAGAAACGCAATGCTATATTGATGATTTAGAACATCAGATACCAACATCACACTAAGAGGCTATCCATGGATGGAAATCGCAGCAGCATCACAATGTCAGAAATCATGACACCCAACCAAGCCAATTTCGCCGGTAATATCCATGGAGGCCACTTACTCAATTTTTTAGATAAAGTCGCTTATGCCTGCGCTGCAAGATACAGTGGGCGCTATGTCGTCACACTATCTGTTGACCAAGTCGTGTTCAAACAACCTATTCATGTCGGCAACCTGGTAACTTGCCTCGCATCAGTCAATCATGTTGGCCGCTCTTCTATGGAAATCGGCATTAAAGTGATTGCAGAAGATATGTCCACAGGAACCGTTAGTCATACGAACTCTTGTTTCTTCACCATGGTTGCGTTAGATGAAAACCATAAACCCGTCACTGTTAAGCCGCTTGATTGTCAAACCGACGAACAAAAGAGACGATTCAAAGAAGCGGTACTGCGTAAAAAAATGCGTATCGAGCTTAGTGAAAAAGAAAAAGCGATGTTTAAAAAGCTTTAATGATTTGTAACCGTCACACCAACTATACCCTTGTGTTTTATCAACCATCCGCCTATGAGCACATATGAGCTGGAAGTGCACATCACTGTATCCAAGGGCGCTAAGCTTAGTGCATCGTGATGCGTCATCATAGAACATAGTATTAAATCTTTTAACGGTAGCTTTGCTATGACACTAATAATATTTAGGTGTAGTTTTATGATTTTGACGAATGTTTCACTAATTTTTAGACAGATACATAAAATGATAACGTCAGTACCCAGAAATATTGAAAATCATCACTGTTTACACACAGCCTTAAAGTGACACGAAGAATCACTAACTTACGGTCTTTAATAATGCAACCTGTGACGATGACAAGGATTATAACATTCTAGCGACGCCAATAACTGGGGGAGAATAGGACCAATACGGTAAAAATTTCTAATCGACCTAAAAACATCGCAAAAATCAATAACCATTTCTCTGATGCATGTAAATGACTAAACCCTTGTGCTACATCACCAATCGAAGCTCCAGTGTTAGCAATACATACCACTAAAGCTCCAAAAGCCGTCTTCAAATTCATGCCAGTTGCTAATAACAATAAAATTAGAAAACAAAATAAGAACATATACACTGAGAAAAAACCCCAAATCGAACGCAACACCTTATCGGGTAATTTACTTCCACCACCATCATTTAATGACAGGACAGCATTGGGATGGATTAACTGTCTTATTTCTCGAAGACCTTGCTCTTTAACCATGAGATAACGAATCACCTTAATACCACCACTGGTAGAACCACCACAACCACCAACCATAGCAATAATCATTAATAAAACAGGAACAAATGTTGGCCACTGATTAAAATCAACCGTAGTAAATCCAGTGGTGCTTGCTAGCGAAACAACTGTAAATAACACGTGAAAAGGATTCTCTACAATTGAATAATGATACCCAACAACCATATACAACGAGATAGCAACAGTAGCAAGCAAGATGATTCTTAAAAACACGATAAGTTCGTAGTCCTTCCAATAAGTCGATATTTTACGCGAGGATAAGAAATAAAAATGCAGTGCAAAATTACAGGACCCTAAAATCATAAATATGATCGCCACCACATCAACAGCTGTACTTTTATAAAAAGCAAAACTCGTTTCATGCAAACTAAAGCCGCCGGTTGCAACAGTAGCAAAGCTTTCACCCAATGCATCAAAGAAATCCAAACCGCAGGCCCAATACGATAATGCACATGCTGCAGTCAAACCCACATAGATATACCAAAGAGACTTTGCAGTTTGCGCAATCCGAGGACGAAACTTGGATGTTTTAACAGGGCCAACAACTTCTGCACGATACAGCTGCATTCCACCAATACCAAGAATCGGCATGATAGCCACTGCCAAAACAATAATACCCATCCCACCTAAAAAATGTAATTGCTGTCGATAATACAGTATTGATTTTGGCAAATCAGATAAATGAGTCAGAACTGTAGCACCTGTTGTGGTAATTCCAGATACCGATTCAAAAGCCGCATCAGTAAAGCCAATATGCGTGTAGTGATTAAGCCAGAGTGGAATAGCTCCAAACATTGATAAAACAAACCATAAAAATGTTACTACAAAAAAACCATCCCGTGTTCTTAATTCGTAATGGTAGTTTCTAAATGGCATCCATAAAATAAATCCAGTGACTGCTGTTATTAAAAAAGCAACGACAAAGGCCAGGTATACGTGCTCATGATAGATACCATCGACAATAAGAGGGGTTAACATCGATAAACTAAAGATCATTAATAGCATCCCTAGTAATTTAAAACACACGTATACTCTCATGATTTAACCCTTCAAAAAAAATCAGCACTTACTTGAAATAACTTCTCGACTTCTTTCAGTCGTTTTCTCTTACCTAACAAAATAACTAGATGATCGGACTCCTCAACCACATAATTATCGTCCAGCACAACTAAAGTATTCGAACGAATCACAGCGCCAACCGACACATCTTTAGGCCATGAGATTTGCTCTAATGATCTACCTATTAGGTGAGATGTCTTTTTATCGCCGTGAACTTTAATTTCCATGACATCGGTTTGACAATGGCGAAGTTCGTATACCTGTTTAATATCCCCCTTTCTTAAATAGGGAAGAATAGATCCTACTGTCACTTGCTGAGGAGAGATCGCAACATTAATCGAAGTATCCTGTATCATATCAACGTATGCCGTACGACTGATCAGAGCCATAACCTGCTTAACACCTAGACGCTTAGCTTGCAAACACGCAATCATATTATCTTCATCGTCATCAGTCACCGCACAAAAAACATCAACACTATCTATATTTTCATTTCTTAATAAATCACGATCACAAGCATCACCATGTAGGACCGTTACACTCAATCGATCAGCTATGAACTCACAACGCTTCAGATCTCTATCAATTACTTTTACAGAATAATCATGCTGAATCGCTTCAGCCAAACATCCACCAATACCACCACCGCCTGCGACAATAACACGCTGATAGGGTGCCTCCAAACGTCTAAATGCAGCCAAGATGGCATGTGTACTCTCCTCATGACAGATAAAATACACCTCATCGCCAACCTCTACTGTAAATTCTTCAGTCAGAGAAACTAAACGATCACCCCTAAAGATGGCAATAATATTAAAAAACTCATTTGCTACCGCAGCATGAATCTCTGATAGCGTTTTACCGATACAAACACCACCATAATAGGCTTTTACACCCACCAACTTAATCAGGCCATCACCTAAATCCATTACTTTGAGAGCACCAGGGTGTGCAATCAACTGCTGAACAAACCGTGTAACTAGTTGCTCTGGACTAATAAAAACATCAATGGGTAAGTTATCACTCCCAAATAGCTCATCACGAATGAGATAGTGCTGTGAACGTATTCGTGCAATTTTTTTATCAATGCTAAACAAAGAGTATGCCACTTGGCATGCAACCATGTTTACTTCATCAATATCGGTAACGGCTAGCAACATATCAGCCGTCTCAGCGCCAGCCTCGCGTAATACATCCGGGAATGCACCATGACCACAGACGGTCCTTAGGTCAAGTTTTTCGGCAATTCGAGAAAGAGCTTGATCATCATCACTCACTAGGGTGATATCATGATTCTCATCAATGAGGTTGCTTGCTAATGACAAGCCTACATGGCCTGTTCCTAAAATAATAATTTTCATAGCCTGTTCTTCTTTTCTTAATCTGTAAATGTTTCAACCGGATCTAGCCTCGACGCATTGAAAGCCGGATAAATACCTGAAATAACCCCAACTAGCACTGACACAAAGAAACCTAGTAATGGCGGTAACTCATAAAAATGGTACTCCCAACCACTCGTCATTGCCAATACGAGAGAAACCAATAAGCCTATTAAAACACCCATTGCACCGCCCAAAACCGTCAAAACTACGGCCTCCATTAAAAACATCTTTAGTATATCTGAACGCTGGGCACCAATAGCCATTCGAACACCAATCTCTTTACGCCTCTCTATCACCGAAACTAGCATAATATTCATGACACCAATACCACCGACTAATAAAGCAATCCCACCAATAGAGGCTAATAGTAGAGTGAATGTTGATTGCTGTTTTGATGCAACATCGATAATACTCTGTGGATCTTGAAAACGAATAACTCTATCAGGAATCAATGGTGTGATAGTAGACTCCAGTTGATGCTTTACTGAATCTAGTTCACTCTCACTGGATATCTTAATTAATACTTTTTTGATCTCATCATTTCTAGCTAACAATTCTGCAGTCGGTAAAGAGACAACAATGCCATTATTAATATTTTCATAAAACAACATGCTAGGTTTCCATGGTTGTAAAATACCAACTACAGTTAGCATTTCATTACCCACTAATAACTGACTGTATAAAGGATCAACCCCTTTAAGTTGGATTTTTTTTGCCAAATCCTGCCCTATCACACAAAATAGCTGCTCGCGATCTAACATCGTCACTATTCGACCTGTAGAGAGATGCATTTTAAGTATTGAGTAAAAATTTTTATTCACACCTACAATAGGCACATTCCCAGACACGCCACTGGCATAAATATTTTTAAACAAACTAATAATAGGTGCTATCGTCGTCACATTCTTTGACGCCTGGTGAATAACGGATAAGTTCGTAGAAGTTAAACCTCTTGACTCATCAGCATTGACATCTGGCTTAACCAATAACATCATTGAAATCACATCAGTTCCTAATGATTTAATTTGTGATAATGCTTTATCAGCTGCCATTTGCCCACAAGACAATAACGCAACAACAGCACCAGTACCCACAACTATTCCGAGCATGGCAAGTAAAGAACGAAGCTTTGAAGCCATCAAGTGACTAAAAGCAGCTCGACTGTGAGACAACCAATCCATCAATCATCACCCTGCAATTCAATTAAACCATCACGTAATCTCACTTTACGCTGACAATAATCAGCAACTCGCTCATCGTGAGTAATCATAATGAGTGAAGTATCCCCTGTAATATCTTGTAGTAATTGCATCACCATAGCACCAGTTTTAGAATCTAGCGCGCCTGTTGGCTCATCCGCTAAAATCAATTTAGGTTGACCTACAAGTGCTCGCGCAATCGCCACTCGTTGCTGCTGACCACCAGACAATTCTGAGGGCTTATGATGCACTAAATCACCCAACCCAACTTGCTCGAGGGACTCCATTGCTTGTTTATGCGCTTGCTTTTGTGTACAACGACGGTATCTCAGTGGGAGAGCAACATTGTCAAGTGCGCTATAACGAGGTAACAATAAAAATTGTTGAAAAACAAATCCAATGTATTCATTGCGTAGCTTAGCCATCTCATGAGGCGCTAATGTTGATACGTCACGACCCAGTAATTTAAATACACCCGTGGTTGCGTGATCCAACAGTCCCATAATATGCATCATGGTCGACTTACCTGAACCCGATGGCCCAATGATCGCTACCCACTCACCAGAATCTACATGTATAGAAACGCCTTTCAACGCCTGAAATTCTTGAGTTTGACCTATAGAATAGGTTTTCGTAATATTCAAAATATCAATCATGGACCACGACCATCCGATTACCTTTCAGAGTAGCTTTTCGTGAATCATGTACTACGACCTGATCACCTTCCTTTAAACCAGAAATAATCACCACATCGGTTAGTGTAGTGACACCTGTAAGGACCTTGACGGTTTTTACTTCGCCACTTTTCATTCGCACATCAACTGTAGCAACATGGCCATCAAACTTTACGGCATTCAAAGGCAGCATAAGCGCTGGTGGAGACTCAACGTCTAATTGCACTTTACAGGTCATACCAACTTTGATTCGAGAAGCTGCCTTAGCTTCTACCTTTGGAACAATAACATGCAATGGAAACTGCGATAAAGATTGACCTCCACTCGTATTAGGATCAGCTTGTAAAGAAACACTCTTCACTTTTCCTTTTAAACGTACTCCTGGAAAGGCATCACTGGTAATTATGGCAGACATTCCTTGATGCAGACGATTGATACTTTCCTCAGACGCAACCACATCGATAGATAGACCTGACATGTCGCCAATACTCAACATCAACTGTCCCTCATTGAGCTTCGAGCCAACATGAAGCTCTCCTGAAATTTCATCACTACCATTATTATTCGATTCTTTAATAGGAAACAAAGCAACCCCGGAACCAGTTGCTGGAATTTCAATGTGCTTAAACTGTCTTGCCAGTAAAGGAGCAAGCTTATCTTGATCAGCCAAAGAAAGCTTCTCTATGTCTTTCGGATCAATATTCAATTTATGTAACAAGGTCTCTAATTCAAACTGTGACTGCATGTATGCAAGTGCATCATTTTGAAAACTACTTTCAGAACTTAAAAAATCACTTTTCGAGGAAACACCGGACTCATAAAGCATTTTCACACCCGTATAATCTTCTTTAGCATTATAATAGGCGCTTTTTTTTGTTAAAAAGTCTGTCACTACTTTTTTAAAGTCCTCTGACAATGTCAATGAGCTCATTGCTGCAACGATATCTCCTTGTTTTAGCGTATCTCCATAATTAAAATTTAGCTGGGTCAGCCTCCCTTCAAAAGGACTTATCACAGAAAACACCTGAATAGGCTCAATAACACCTCTAAAATAAAATGACATTTTGGGTGATTTCTTTTCTACAGAAACCCAATTTTCTGAGGTCTTTTTTGCATCCTGAGAGGATGAATGACAAGCGGACAGACCCAACACGATTGCCATTATAAAAAATACTACTACTTTATTAAAAAAACTCATGCTCAATACCTCAGAGAAATTCCCCATTGATTTAATACACGCCCTAGCGTGTTATCTAACTCCATCAAATCATTTAACAAACTAATTCGATAAGACACCAAGCTCGATTGCGACTCAACGTAACTTGTTTGTATTGTGGAAACATCAAGCGCTGTGGCTTTTCCAAATTTAAATTTTAGCTGTACATTTTCTAATGACATTTTCTCTAGCTTCACAGACTGCTCGCCAATAGGTATCTGCTGCTGATCATATAAAACAGCCTGGTATTGTTTCTGCACTTGAATCATTAAGTCTCGTTTTGATTGCTCTAAATTTTCTTTTGCCTCTCGATAGGCAATTTTCGCCTGAATTAAGGATGATTGATCTTGTAAATTATCAATGGGGATACTCATACTCAACGACAAGACAGGATCAGAGGCACTAACGTCACTCACTACAACTGGTGACCCGGATGTCCCTTCGGTAGTTTCTAATTCTTGCTGAAGGTTTGCATCTAACGTCCACTTCATATTATTTTTTGCTGTCAATACACTACGACGCGTCTCCTCTAGCTCAATCACCTCGCGCTGATAATCAACATTATTTTTAAACGCTAATTGAATACATTGCTCTAATGAAGGAAGCTTAACTTCTGGCAAGGAAACGGATTTATCAACAGTGAACTTAGCCCAGGGTGAAACTCCTAACTGACTCAAAAAACTTTGATACGTTGTTTGAACTGAATTTAACTGCGATTGATAACTTAACTTAGCTGATGCCAATGTTGCTTGTTGCTGAATCAACTCACTTTTAGCTAATTTTCCCGCTTTAAAGCGCAAAGCATCATCTTCCGTTGCCTTTTGAGTCGCCTTTAAATTCTTTTGGTCGATAATTAAGTTCAACTCGGCACTCACTAAACTGCGATAATCTGTCACGACTGACATAACGACATTGGTGATAGAGGATTGATAACTCAGCTTGGCCGTTTTTTCATTATCTAGTGCATTTAAGTAGTTGACATTATTAACCGCACCAAATCCTTTCAATAAATGTTGGGAAACATTTAAGTTAGTCTGCTGATCACCGGACATGTCATTAGTATTATTGACTGAGAATGACGTCCCCATAGTAGTATCTAACGATACCGTAGGAGAAACCTCATATATCGACCGCTGATTATTTTGATACGTCTGATTGAAATTTAATGAATAATGCGGCTGAAATGCATTGTGAGCAATCTCTAAATTATACTTATCCATGATGCGAGTGAGTTGAGCACTAAAAACGTTAGGGTTATTTCTCAATGCTAACAATATGGCATCATTGACACTCAAATACTTTCCGGTGGACGACTCCTCCATTGACGGCAGCTCCATCAGTGACGAATGATGAGACGTATCATCCATCGACACCGGAATAATATCCGCTGGCAATGATGAGTTCATCATCGTACCTGCAGGCTCTGGTAACACCACACTGGCAGATGCCAACGGCACTGTACCTAATCCCAGCAATGTAAAAAACACTATTCGATGTTGACTCATCTCTATCTATCACCCTGAATGATTACCGCCATTATATCATCAAACCCATGATATTTTGATAAATAATCACCAACGCACAATAAAATATCCACCCCATCAAATAGTTTCCAGTGGGTCAACATCAACATGCCACTGACATCGTCCTCTCAATGGATGCTGAGCCCCTACCTGTATACAACGCATCACGCCCTGCTGCAAAGTGCTACGCTGTGAAGACTGTAAAATAATTTGGTATCGATAGCGGTTTGCGCGCTTAGCCATTGCAGCTGTAATAGGCCCAAATATGGATAAAGTGCTATCTTGACAAGCACCCGCTGTCACCATGTCTTGTAATAAAGTTTGCGCATGATAAGCCTCTTTAGCTTCAGCCCTAACAATAACCTGGTGAGTATGCGGTGGTAAACCACCTTGAGCTCGCTCCTCTATCAATACCCTAGCAAATTCAGGGTATCCTGATGTCAATAAAGTACGCAACAAAGGATGCTCTGGATGATGAGTTTGTATCAGCACTCGCCCTGCCTTCTCGCGCCCTGAGCGCCCAGCTACCTGAAGGATTTGCTGCCCCATGTGTTCTAGTGCTCTGAAGTCGGTACTGTATAAGGCACCATCGGCATCAACAATACCAACCAATGTCACTCCAGAAAAATGATGACCTTTGGAAACCATTTGCGTACCAACAATGATATTCGCTTCACAGGAATGCACCTGCTCTAAGACGGCATCTAAGCGCTTTTGCGAGCCTACTGTATCACGATCAATACGCACCGATGTAACCCCTGGAAAACGATCTTGCAACACTTCCATTAATTGCTCAGTCCCGACACCAACAGGTATCAATTCCGCTTGCTTGCATTGTTGACATACCTTCACTAAAGGCCACACTCGCTGACAGTGATGACAACGCATTTGATACTTTGCTTGATGCACCGTAACGGACGCATCACAATTTGGACAAGGTACCACCCAACCACATTGATGGCATAATAATGCCGGCGCGTACCCACGGCGATTTAAAAATAACAGGACTTGCTCTTGTTGATCTAACGTTGATTGAATAGCACCTAACAATGCCTCGCTTAAACCACCCACCAAAGGCTGATCACACAGATCGATGCACTCAGGCTGAGGCATTTGGCCACCACCCACGCGCTCGGATAACACTAAGGATTGATAACGCCCTAGCTGAACATTATGCAAAGTTTCTAATGATGGTGTTGCTGAACCTAAAACCACGGGGATATTTAATTGATGAGCACGTTTTACCGCAACATCACGCGCGGAATAACGTAGCCCGGACTGCTGCTTAAACGAACTATCGTGCTCTTCATCTAAGATGATTAATCCCAATTCAGGCAACGGCATAAATAAGGCCGAACGTGTTCCTAGTACAATACAAGGATCCGTTGATTGTGCTCGTAGCCAACGTTGTGCGCGCTGCTTAGGGGTTAACTGAGAATGCATCACAATGACGGGCACCTGAAACCGCTGACTGACACGCTGTTGAGTTTGCGGCGTTAAACCAATTTCTGGTACCAATAACAAAGCCTGCTTTCCTGCTTGCAGTACTGCCGACATTGTTTGCAAATAGACCTCTGTTTTTCCACTACCTGTCACGCCCTCTAAAACAAACACATCAAACTGCTTTGCATCCGCAATGACATCAATAGCCTGTTGTTGCTCGGTGGTCACAGAAAATGTCGGGTGAATCACCTCAGCCACCACAGGTATTGCTTCGACCGACTCAACCCAGCCTTTATCACAAGTCGTGTTTATTGTGCTGCGCTTAATGCCTTGTGCTTGCAAGGCTTTCAATGAAACGGAAGATGGCGCAACAGACAACACGTCTAATAACTGACGTTGAGATCGCGATCGTGATGGCAAAGCATCTAAAGCCAATCGACCTGCTGAGGTTAACTGATACTCATAAACTGTATCAAGTTCCGGGGTTAACCCTTCTCGTAAAGCTTTAGGCAATAGCCCACAGACCACCTCACCAATCGGCGCATGATAATAATCACTCACCCAACGTAGCAGCTTCAATTGAACTGAGGATAACAAGGGCTGTGCATCCACCCAATCAATCGCAGACTTCAGTTGCTTACTCGATAATGAGGACTCGGACACAACGGCTACCACAATACCAATCACGGTACGACGCCCCAGCGGCACACGAACACGACAACCTATACACTCCACACCAACGGATTGATTACCCACCGGCAAATAATCCAAGGCTTCTCGTAATGGTGTCGGCACTGCAACTTGTATGACACACCCGTGATACACCCACCTACCTCCTCATAGAATCGACGATCATGAACGTCGAAAACGCTGCGTGACTAATGCAATACTGATTAAAATTAACCCGACAGCTAACCACTGCACGAGAGAGAATTGTTCTTGGAACAATAACCACCCCCAAAACAATCCCGTCATAGCAACCACGCCTGCGACTAAACTATAATAAACCGAACCTGACAATTGGATGAGCCGAAAAAAGACCACATAACCTAGACTCGACAAAAGAATTTCCAAAATAATTACCTGATCCACACGCTGCCAATGCCACGTTATAGGATGAAAAGCATGCAAGCTTAACGTCACTGGTAACAAAAACACAAAGGCAGCTAGTAACATTCCCACTGCCAAAGTGATGGATGATAAATGTACCGGGCGACGACGCGAGGTATACACCGCGATGGCGGCAAAACATAATGGACTCAACAAAGATAATAAAACCCAGCGTATTGATGTTACCTGACTCACATCGAATGACTGCGAGACAAACACTAAGACCATTAACCCAATAACACATAACACCACTGCGCTGATACGTAGCGGATGAAAAGGCTCATCGGAACACAACCAAGCCATCCCATAGGTGAGCAATGGCGCTGTATTGACAATCACCGCTAATAAACCCGCAGGCAAATGCGCGCTCACGACATACATGGTCGTATTGGGAACAGCGATACCCAACAACCCAGTCACTAGGAAAAAACGCCACACTGAAAAATGACGTAGATCTGCAATAACACCGCGGTAGCCGATAACAGCTAATAACACCGCTGGTCCCAGCGTTTGCCAAAATGCATAGCCCAGCGGTGCAACGCCATGCGTCATCGCGTAGCGTGCTAAAGCATAGCCAGAGCCCCACAAGACTCCTAGTGACACTAGTAACAAGACAGATTGGATGGCTCGTCGATCAAACACCTCAAACACCTGTATTCCAAAAGACCAAAGTGCTTGCATCGTAACGGAAATCAGATAAGCACACCAGTATGATCAAGAAAACCACCATATTACGATCCATACAGGCATGATAAATACTCACACAAAACATTGATTTTATTCATTTTATTTATCACAACCTTACCCACATACCCCCAGGTTACATGATACGCACATAGCCAAAAAAGGATGCCTTACGAAGCCCTTTAAATTAAAGATCTCGTCATGCGGCATGATTTAGGCAAAACCAGTATGTTTTGTCTACAATAAAAACAGAAACTCAAATAAGGGGACAATCATGATGAAGTCGTTAATTATTTTACCGCTAGCCTACAGCCTATGTTTTTTAAGTGTTGCATCTGCTGACTCTAACAATCCTTGCGAGAGTAAGATGTGCATGCCTTGTTGTGATACTGTAGGTCACCCTAATTACGGTGATTGTGGTCCTTGTGATCCGTGATAAAACTCAGTAACTCCCTTCCACACGAGACACGCTGTAATTGCTCGGCTAGAAACAACTTGTTATGATGATCGCCGATTTAAATCACCGTCAAGAGGACAGCATGGCTCAATACAACACCAATGAATTTCGCTCAGGGCTCAAAGTCATGCTCGATAACGACCCATGCAGCATCATCGAAAACGAATTCGTTAAACCTGGCAAAGGGCAAGCTTTTAATCGCGTTAAGTTACGCAACCTAAAAACTGGCCGTGTGCTCGAAAAAACCTTCAAGTCTGGTGAATCACTGCCCGCTGCCGATGTCATCGAAATGGATATGCAATACCTCTACTTCGATGGTGAATTCTGGCACTTCATGGTTCCTGACACGTTTGAACAATATTCGGTCGGTGAAGCAGCCATCGCAGACGCCAAACCCTGGCTAAAAGAACAAGACACGTGCATCGTTACCCTGTTTAACGACGCCCCCATGTCCGTCACAGCACCCAACTTTGTGCAATTAAAAATCACGGAAACTGATCCCGGCTTAAAAGGTGATACGGCGAGTGGCGGTAATAAACCAGCCACACTAGAAACAGGCGCTGTTGTCCGTGTACCTTTGTTTGTTGATGAGGGTGAGGTCATCAAAATCGACACACGCACTGGAAGCTATGTTTCTCGCGTAAAGGAATGATCGACTGGCAGCCCAGCGCTAGCATCGCAACACTACAGCAACGCGCTCATATCCTGCATCAAATACGTCAGTTTTTTCATGAGCGCGCCATCATGGAGGTGGAAACACCTCTGCTTTGTCAACATACTGTGACTGATCCGTACATCGATAGCTTTGCGATTGCTGATCATCAACCGCCATACTATTTACAAACATCCCCAGAATACGCCATGAAGCGCCTGCTAGCTGCTGGAAGCGGGCCGATTTATCAAATATCTAAAGCCTTTCGTCAAGAAGAACAAGGCTCACTGCATAACCCCGAATTCACATTACTCGAGTGGTATAGACCAGGATTTACACACCTTGACCTGATCGATGAAATTGACACCTTGCTACAAACACTCATTCAATCCAAGCCAGCTCAAAAAATAACCTACCATGACCTTTTCGACACTCACTTCGCTATTAATCCGCATACCTGCAGCTTAGAATCACTGCACCAATGTGTCGCTAAACATATTAATGCACCCTCACTCAATTCACTGAATCGTGACGATTGTCTCAACCTTCTTCTGACTCATGTGATTGAACCAACACTCGGCATTCAATCGCCCACTTTTATTTATGACTACCCAGCATCACAAGCAGCACTTGCTCAAATACGCAAAGGATCACCATCGGTTGCCGAACGATTTGAGCTGTATATCAATGGTATCGAACTCGCCAATGGCTTTCATGAATTGCAAGATGCCGATGAGCAATATCATCGCTTTCAACAAGACCTACGAAACAGACAACAACTCAATAAATCGCTCCCTAAAATTGATCAACGATTTATCACTGCCTTACAAGCAGGCTTACCCGCATGCTCGGGTGTGGCGCTTGGTGTTGACCGATTAGTGACGCTGGCTTGTTCTCACGACGTACTATCAAAAAGCTTGAGCTTCAATTGGTCTTGCGCCTGAATATTCATACCTTTCTTAAGAAAAACTTATATTGATCATTACACCCCAAATAGTCATGGAAAATCTTGCATAAATCACTCAAGAGCTCTATAACTTTTCGGCTGGATCCCAATAAAAACGATTACAAAGAGGTCGGAATGCTTAACCCAAATCAAACAGATAAAAATCCACCCGAGGAAAAACCTCCGGAATTCATGGGCCAATCTTTGCAATTTCCAGGGAGTATCCCTAATGATGAAGCGGAGGGTACTCAGAAAAAAGAAACCATTTCCTATATCTCAAGGGCCGCTTTTCTAACCACACTGATCTGCGCGCCTTTGCCATTTACGTTGTCGACTCTTTCTTCTCTTATCAACGATGACGTTACCGCTCCAGATATGTTACCGCCACAAGTTTGGGGGTCATTAATTTTCGCTGGAACTTACTTTGTTAACTTCTGCTTTGGAGTAGAACTACTCCATCGCTATACTTTCACAAACCCACAAAGGACCTTCTTAGAAGGGGGCATTGAACTTCTTAGTGGCTTCATATCAACCATCGCTCCATACCTTGCCTTTATCAACAACCCAGTGAAAGATAGTGATAACCTGAATCTCTTTTTTCAAGTCGCTGGTGCTATTGGTCTGTTACGCACAACTGCCATTTACGGACAACAAATGTGGCCTAACCTAGTCCGATCTTATTATCGATATCTCTACAATAAAGATCACCAGTCAAGCGCCTATCGTCTATCATCTTACACAACCTGGGAAAATGAAGAAGTTGTCAAAACTAAAGCTGACCTAATCGCAATCGAGAGGTTACTGCAAAGAACACTTAGAAAAGCTGCTCTAATGCTTACTATGCAGAAGAACACTGCAAACACCATCTCAGAACATTTTAACAGTCAGGCTGATAATCTCACAGCAGTATTACCAGCACTACTTGATGCTACTGATCAATTAAATCAATTAGCCAGCGTCCAGAGTTATACCGATGCACTCAATGGGGATAATGACAATCTCAATATAGACTTCCCGAAAAAGCTTGATAACGTTATGAAGACTTTACTATCTTCAACAGCACTCTATGACCAACGCTTTGGTACAAACTGGACACGAACTTTTCGAGGAGTGATACCCTCTTCTGTAGCTGCCCTTTTATTTACCTCAGTCCTAATGGTGAGTATTGTCGAAAGTCTGGAGTCGAACACCATCAGTGAGCTGCAGGGCCTGCGCTCTTTTCTTACACTTTGTATCTTCACACCTGTTTTTGTCATGGGCTTTGATACATTAATGCAAATATCTAAAGCGCTACAAATTCGCGACTTGACTGGTCAAATTGCTATTTACCCATCAAACACAATAGCTCAACAATCGAGTACGAAGTCACTATTAGGCATCACGACAGCAATATTAGTTGTTTTCATATCTCTCTCTTTTGGCGGTATTCTCAGTGTTTCCGATGATGTGGTAGACCCAGACAGAGAGCTCTCTGGATCGTGGGACCCCTATGAAGCGTTCTCTGATTTTCTACCAGCGTGGTCAAAGTACATCTGGGGTTCCACCCTGAGCTCAGAAGATTCTTTTGTTGCAACGGTGATCCAACTGTGTGCAGGCGTACCCGTGTTTAACCTCTACGGCGCGTTTTTTGCTTTCTTACCTGTCTTGAAAACTACCGTCATACATTGGCTTGAAAATGATCAGCTACCTGAATCTATAGATGAAGCATCGAAACTGGTTGACCGAATCATACAAGCTATCGGGACAAGTAAGTCAAGGGAAAATCACATTAGAAATTTAGGACGCAGCACCTTCTCGGTGAATAACTTTGTATTGATGGAGCAGAAAGCATCGGCAGGCCTGGTGTCACGTTTCAATACTTTGTTCGGACCATGCAAAAACTGTAATACAGCCAATGAGGATGGACATGGCATTAAGGAAGGTCTGTTACCACCGGTAAATTAGAGTAATAAAACCTAACAATAGTAGGCATTTAATAAAAAAGGGCCTGATCGAATCGATTGATCATAATTTAACAATCAATCGATTCGAAAACACTCTATTAATCAACACTCATCATGGCCCGTGTAGTATCTAGCATACGATTAGAAAAACCCCATTCGTTGTCATACCAAGAAACCACTTTATATAAGTGCTCCATCTGACGCGTTTGCGTGGCATCGAATGTTGATGAGGCCGGGCAATGATTAAAATCAATCGATACTAATGGCTCATCACTATACGCCAATACTCCAGCTAGCTCACCCTCGGCTGCTGACTTAATCACTGCATTGATTTCATCAATACTGGTTGCCTTTTCAGTGGTAAAGGTTAGATCCACCACAGAAACATTCACGGTTGGCACACGCATGGCATAACCATCTAACTTACCATCCAGTTCTGGCATCACTAAGCCGACCGCCGCCGCAGCCCCGGTCTTAGTGGGAATCATCGATTGCGTGGCAGAACGTGCGCGACGTAAGTCAGAGTGATAGCTGTCTGAGAGCATTTGATCATTGGTGTAAGCGTGGATAGTGACCATCAATCCACTGGTGATCGAAAACGCATCGTGCAATGGCTTAACGATAGGCGCTAAACAGTTTGTTGTACACGATGCATTAGAAACAATCGTATCACTGGCTTTCAATACAGAATCATTAACACCATAGACAACGGTTGCATCAACGTCTTTACCGGCAGGTGCTGAAATCAAGACTTTCTTAGCCCCCCCTTGAAGATGAACCGATGCTTTTTCACGACTAGCAAATAAGCCCGTGCACTCCATAACCACATCAACGTCTAAATCACCCCACGGTAACTCAGCAGGATTACGCTCTGCGTACACATTGATGGCTTGACCATTAATAATTAGCTGATCATTTTCAACACTCACATCGCCTGGGAAACGCCCGTGGACACTATCGTAGCGAAATAAGTGCGCATTAGTTTCAATGCTGCCTAAGTCATTGATGGCTACTAACTGAATCTCGTGATGTTGACCGGACTCGAATAATGCTCGAGCAACATTACGACCAATGCGACCAAAACCATTAATTGCTACTTTAATTGTCATACTAAAAACTCCTTATTATATTTGTTGTTTCTTCCCACCACCTTGTGGGCTTGCTCTGGTGTTAGAGCTTATTCCATTCGTACTGAGCGCTGAACCACTTGAGCTTTAGCAGCGTCAATCACATGCTGTGCAGTTAATCCAACCGCCTGATAGACTTGATGCGCTGGGCCTGATAACCCAAATTGCTCAATGGCAATAATTTGCCCGTGATCGCCAACCCAAGGTCGCCAACTCAATCCAACACCTGCCTCAATAGCAACACGCGCAGAAATAGCTGCAGGCATAACGGCCTCTTTGACCTCAACTGACTGTTTATCAAATAACTCCATACACGGTACGGAAATCACGCGACAAGCAATGCCAGACTGCTCTAGCTGTTGAGCGGCTTCTATAGTGACCCCTACCTCAGAACCTGAGGCCATTAACAAACAGCCACAATCGCCTGGAGATTGATACGCTACATAAGCACCATGGCTCATTTCAACCATACCCACTTCTCGTGAGATGACCGGCATGGATTGACGCGATAAGGCCAAGCACGTTGGTCCAGAGTGCTCACACGCTGAACGCCAAGCTACCATAGTTTCAGCCGCACTCGCTGGACGCCAGACATGCACATTGGGAATTAAACGCAAAGCGGTTAAATGTTCAATCGGTTGATGCGTTGGCCCATCTTCACCAACACCAATCGAGTCGTGAGTTAGCACGTACACCACACGCGCTTGCATCATGGCACTTAAACGAATCGCACTACGAGCATAATCACTGAATACTAAAAAAGTACCACCAAAAGGGATCAAACCACCATGTAATGCCATACCATTCATAATGGCACTCATACCTAACTCACGTACACCGTAGTGCAAGTAATTACCTAAGGGGTTATCTGCAGTAAATGCAACTGCGGATTGTGTCAACGTGCAATTAGAACCACTGAGGTCTGCTGACCCACCCATAAATTCAGGCACAACATCAGCCATGGCCTCTAGACAGTGCAGTGAAGCCTGACGTGTTGCCATGGCTGTTGATGTTGATTGAAAAGCTTGCCAAGCTTGTGTCGTTACTTCCTCAAACTCTGGTAATAACTCACCGTGATGACGTCGTAGAAAAGCCTTGGCTAACTCGGGATATTGTTGCTCATACGCTGCAAATAAGGCATTCCACTCACCCTCAACCACCGCACCTCGTGCACGCGCATCCCAATGTTGGTAGATCGCATCAGGTACCTCAAATGGCGCGTGAGACCAGTTTAATGCTTCGCGAGTTAATGTAATTTCCTCTTCACCCAGCGGCGCACCATGCACACCGGCTGTACCAACACGATTAGGAGAACCGAAACCAATCTGTGTACGACAACAAATAATCGTTGGGCGTTGTGTCTCGGCTTGTGCGGCCAGGATAGCGTGATGAACCGCATCTGCATCATGACCGTCAACTGCCTCAATTACTTGCCAATGATAAGAATGAAAACGCTCAGAAACATTCTCACTGAACCAGGCTGTCACCTCGCCGTCAATTGAAATACCGTTGTCATCGTAGATAATAATTAGCTTTCCTAGACCCAAAGTACCCGCCAACGAACACGCTTCGTGTGACAAACCTTCCATCAGACACCCATCACCCACAAAAGCATAAGTGTGATGATCAACGATAGAAAAATTGGGACGATTAAACTCGGCTGCTAATCGACTTTCTGCGATAGCCATGCCCACGGCATTGGCCAAGCCTTGCCCCAAAGGACCAGTTGTGGTCTCAACACCTGGTGTATGACCGTATTCAGGATGCCCGGGGGTTTTTGAACCTAACTGACGAAACTGCTTTATGTCGTCGATTGATAGATCGTAGCCAGTTAGATGCAGTACTGAATACAGCAACATTGAGCCGTGACCATTGGACAATATAAAGCGATCACGATTTATCCACTGGGGATTGCTTGGATTAAACTGTAAACAATCATTCCATAACACTTCAGCAATGTCAGCCATACCCATGGGCATACCGGGATGACCCGACTTTGCTTGCTGCACAGCATCCATTGAGAGCGCTCGAACAGCGTTAGCCAAGGATTGTCGTCGTGAATTCATGCAAACATCCTGCGTTAGGTCAAAGGTTTCGACATCATACCGACTCTTGTAGCCTAGATCTAGCGATAAGCCCGGCATCTCGTGTCATTTCATTTAATAGAGAATTCAGTTAGTATGCAGGCTTTTGATTTAGGAGTTATTATGTGCGGTATTGTTGGAGCCATAGCGAATCGACCAGTCACACCCATTTTAGTCGAAGGTTTGAAGCGCCTCGAGTATCGTGGCTATGACTCTGCTGGCGTCAGCGTGCTGAACGCAAATCTGGAATCTGTACGCACAAAAGGCAAGGTGGATCAATTAGCCCAGCAACTCAATGACACCCCCCTTGTTGGCTCTATCGGTATTGCTCACACTCGCTGGGCAACTCATGGTGCACCCTGCGAAAAAAATGCTCATCCACACCACTCTCACGACACTGTTGCCATTGTGCATAACGGCATCATTGAAAATTACACCTCTTTAAAGCAAGAGCTCATCAATAAAGGCTATATCTTTAACTCTGACACTGATTCAGAGACCATCGCTCACTTACTTCACCATCTCTTAAAAACCACTACTGAACCACGTGAAGCCATCAAATCACTTCGAGATCAGCTGCAAGGAGCTTATGCGATTGGCATCATCCTGAAAGATTACCCAGACACCATTTTTGCCGTCCGCCAAGGCAGTCCTTTAGTCATCGGAATCGGTGTAGAGGAGCACTTCATCGCCTCTGATTCTGTCGCATTACTGCCCGTGACACAACGTCATATTTTTTTAGAAGAGGGAGACATTGCTCAATTAACGACGACTCAGTTAACTATTATTGATAAATCAAATAACCTAGTTGATCGTCCGGTGGTTGAATGCGACTCAGAGACACAGACGACATCCAAAGGCCACTACCGCCATTTCATGCAAAAAGAAATGTACCAACAACCCCAAACCATCAAAAAAACTTTTGCTGAGCACATTAACCATGGCCGTGTCCAACCGTCTGCATTTGGTGAAAAAGCTGGTCACATCTTCCAACAAACTCAACGCGTTCGATTGTTAGCTTGCGGGACTAGCTATCACGCTGCTCTTGTTGCGAGCTATTGGATAGAATCCTATGCCAACCTCCCTTGCACGGTCGATATTGCCAGTGAATACCGCTACAAGGATACTGTAGTTGAGCCGAATACATTATTTGTTGCTTTATCCCAATCAGGTGAAACTGCAGACACACTAGCTGCACTCTCATTAGCGCAACAACAGTCCTACTTAGCTACTCTCTGCATCTGCAATGTATCAACGAGCACTCTAGTGCGTGAAACCGATATTCATTTTATCACTCAAGCCGGAACAGAAATTGGTGTTGCCGCAACAAAAACCTTCACCGCACAGCTCACAGCGCTGATGCTCCTTTGTTCAGCGCTAGCGGAACATCACAAGAGTAGCTCTAAGCTTTTAGCTGACTTAGACATCAACACCGTCATAGAAACCATTGAAACCACATTACAACTAGACACGGTCATTGCCGCTTTAGCACACCGTTTTATCGATAAGCACAGTGCGCTATACATCGCTCGCGGCTCGCTTTATCCCATTGCTATGGAAGGTGCTCTGAAATTAAAAGAAATTTCTTATTGCCATGCCGAGGCCTATGCAGCGGGTGAGCTTAAGCACGGCACTTTAGCGCTGGTGGATAACCACATGCCTATTGTTGTCTTGGCCCCACACAACCGACTCTTCAAAAAAATGTGCTCCAACGTTGAGGAAATTCAAGCACGAGGCGGTAAAGTCTATGTGGTCAGTGATGATGTTGCTTTTTGGTCTCAACAGGATGTCACCCTCATCCCAATGCCGACTGTCAATGCGTTGCTAGAACCATTGGTTTATACCATACCTTTACAACTCATGGCTTACCACATTGCTGTAGCTAAAGGAACGGACGTAGACCAGCCAAGAAATTTAGCAAAATCCGTCACTGTCGAATAAAAGCACCCAACTTATTCATTTGTAGTTATTTTCCCCTTTTTTAAGCAAAGCGTAAGATTTTGTCCTATAATAAAACTGTAAAAACAACATAATCACGATCAATCTACCGTGAGGAGGCATCCATCATTAGTAATTAGCATTTTGTCATGAGGAGTAAATTATGCAGCAAGAACCTATTATCGAATTCAGACATCTAGATCGCACCGACGCTCTCAGCCATTTCATCAACCTCAATTTACAACGTCTCGAACACTTCTCTACACACATTGTGAGTTGTCATGTTGTGGTTGAGCTGGAACAAAACTCTCAACACAAAGGAAAACTCTTTCGCGTCAACATAACACTAACGGTACCTGGAAAAAGCTTAGTGGCCCATCAACACGATGAAGACCTCTATGCTCTAATCAAAAAAACATTTGATGTACTCGAACTTAGACTCAAAGAATACTCCGAGCAAATTAATCGCCCTCCAACACGCAAAATTGTTTTTCATGGAAAGGTTGTCCGTCTCATAGAGGATTTTGGATTTATTGAGGATCAAAGTGGTGAAGAGTTCTACTTTAATAACAAAGCTGTTCTTCATGATCAGTTTGATGACCTCAATGTGGGTGACACCGTTGAGTTCCATGAGTTCTTAGGTGATAAAGGACCACAAGCACAACATATCAGACGCTCTGACTATTATCTCAACGAAGCCTCACAACAATCGCGATGAGGAATGGGTTATCACAATCTCGCAGATGTGTTAAGCTTTTGTCTCATTGTTGATTTTTCAAAAAGGCCATTATGTCTAGCATTTTAAATATTTTTGCGAGTTCTCCTATTGCTCCTTTGCAACATCACATGACAATAGTTAATACCTGCGTTCAAGCACTTAAACCTTTCTTCAAAGCGGTACTAGACCATGATTGGGAAACCGTCAAACACTATCGTAAAACGATTTCAGACTATGAACACGAAGCTGATGCTATAAAAATGCATTTTCGTACTCACCTACCACGCACGTGGCTATTACCTATTTCACGTTTCGAGCTCTTTGATCTGGTTGCTCGCCAAGATGAGATTGCCAACCTCAGTAAAGATATTACGGGCCTTGTGATTGGACGCAAGACCGAAATACCTACAACCGTTATTGACACCTTTCGAGAGTATCTCAGTACGGCTCTCGCAGCCGCTAACCAAGCTACACTAATCAGTCAAGAACTTGATAATTTACTAGAATCAGGCTTTAGAGGCCGGGAAGTCGACTATATTGACAACTTAGTTACCCAATTGCGCGAACTTGAGACACGTAATGACGATGTTCAAGTTACGTTACGTGGCCAACTGTTTGAGCTCGAATCCTCATTACCCCCTGTCGATGTTATTTTCTTTTACAGTATTATTGACAAAATTGGCGAATTAGCGGATTGTGCACAACGCGTTGGCAGCCGCATTATGATGCTGACAGCCAATTAAAGCGCTCTCAACAAAGAGCCACTGGCTATGTCGAGTTCTCAAGGCCTTGACAAAACTTATGCCTGACAAGCAGACACATACACATTTGATCTGAACAAAGAGGTAACACAATGACACAACTAGCTAAAAAAGCTGCAGCTTATATTCAAGAAAAAGCCCCGAATATACAGCCACGCTTAGCTGTTATTCTTGGCTCTGGGTTAGGTGGTTTTGTCTCACACATCGAAAACGCTATTGTTTTCCCCTACCAAGATCTCCCTGGATTTCCAGAATGCACCGTTGCCGGGCATGGTGGGCATCTTTATATGGGAACTATTCACGGCACACCCATTGTCTGTCTACAAGGTCGCGTCCATCTATACGAAGGTATCGATAACTCTGCTACACAAACCATGATCAGAACCCTCAAACTACTTGGTGCAGAAGCTCTCCTAGCCACCAATGCAGCTGGCTCTCTCAATGTAGACGTCACCCCAGGCAACCTTGTCATGATCAATGATCATATCAATCTTCAATTTAATAACCCATTGTGTGGCCCCAATGATGATGAATTTGGCCCACGATTCTTAGGAATGGAAGATATTTACAACCCGACCCTCAGACAAGCTCTTACAAAAGCGGCCGAGTCAGAAGACATCACCCTCCATGAAGGTGTGTATATTGGCACACTGGGACCAACCTTTGAAACACCAGCTGAAATTCGCGCTTTCAAAACTCTAGGTGCTGATGTTGTGGGTATGTCAACCATACCTGACATTGTCACAGCCCATCACTGCGGCATGAAAACAGCCGCTATTTCAGTGGTCACCAACTTAGCAGCCGGTCTCTCCAAAGAACCACTCTCACACGAGGTCACCTTACGTGGAGCAAAACTTGGTGCTGAAAAAATGCAACAACTGACGTTGCGCTTCATTCAGTCTTTCTCGTCGATAGACGTCGCCTAATGCACCTAGCTGAATACATTCCTCTACTCGATTTGACGAGATTAGGGGAAAATGATACCCAAGATGACATCGAAATCCTATGTGCTTCAGCGCAAACACGCTATGGTGATGTTGCCGCCGTTTGTGTTCACCCAGAATGGGTTCATGTGGCTGCGCGTGAGCTTGGGCACACACCGGTTAAAATTGCTACCGTGGCTAACTTTCCCCATGGCACAAATGCGTTGAAAGATACTCAACAATGCATTGATCAGTGCCTACAACACGGTGCAGATGAAGTTGATCTCGTATTGCCCTACACACTTTTTCTCAGTGGAGAAATACAACAAGTCACTGAATTCATTTCTACATGTCGTCACCAGCTCACTAACAAATGTCTAAAAATAATATTAGAAACAGGGGCTTACCCATCACCTCAAGACATCACCGAAGCAGCCTTATTGGCCATTGACTGTGGTGCAGATTTCATCAAAACATCCACTGGTAAAATAGCACTTGGCGCAACCCCAGAAGCAGCCTCTGCAATGCTCACAGCTATTCAACATCGTCCCAACCATAGTGTCGGAATAAAACTCTCAGGTGGCATTCGTGATGTCCAAGCCGCGGCACTCTATTATCAACTAGCTCGAGACAAAATGGGCCCTGAGTGGATACAAGCCAACACATTTCGATTAGGAACCAGCGGACTACTCGATAGCATTCTAAGTGCTTTACCAACCTCACAAACCTCGGATGAATAACTATGCCTAAAGCTCTGAGATCATCTTGTCTCCCTATTACCTGCATGCTATGTTTAGCTGCCCTAAAACAATAGACGGGTAAACAAGATGGAACACGGTGTCTTACTCATTTCACTGGCTATCATTTTTGCCTTTTTTATGGCCTGGGGCGTTGGGGCCAATGACGTTGCTAATGCTATAGGCACGTCGGTTGGCTCGAAAGCCATCACAGTCACACAAGCCATTATTATCGCTGCTGTTTTTGAGTCCCTAGGCGCTATTCTAGCCGGAGGACAGGTCACCTCCACCATCAGCAAAGGGATTATTTCCCCAATGCTATTTGCCCATCAACCAGAAATACTCATCTTTGGCATGCTTGCTGCCTTGCTGGCCACTGGAACCTGGTTACTCATTGCCACCTGTTACGGCTGGCCTGTTTCAACGACCCACAGTATCATCGGCGCTATCATTGGATTTGCTATCTTTTGTGTTCCTCTGAATGACATCCATTGGGGAAAAATTCTCAACATTGTGCTGAGCTGGTTCATTACTCCTTTTATTGCAGGTCTGATCGCCTATTTATTATTTCGCAGCGTGCAATTATTTATCTTTGACTCTAAAACACCTCTTAAAAATGCCAAACGAATCGTGCCGATATATGTCTTTCTTGTCACCCTGGTCATTACCACCGTCACTCTCATTTCCGGATTAAAACACATCAATCTGAATCTTTCTCTCTCCGAGCAAGTTGGGATAGCCCTTATCATCAGCATATTAGGCGCTCTGATTGGTGCACTGGGTCTTACCAAAGTAAAACTGCCAAAAGAGGGACATCCAAGACTGAACACGCCACTGCTAGAAAAAATCTTTGCCATACTTATGGTCTTCACTGCGTGTGCCATGGCATTTGCGCATGGCTCGAATGACGTTGCCAACGCTATAGGGCCTCTTGCCGCCATTATTAACATGATCAAACATCAAGGTATCATCTCACACAACAACGCACTCCCACCCTGGGTCATGCCATTGGGCGCCCTAGGAATTGTCACAGGTCTCGTAATGTATGGTCATAAAGTTATCGCGACTGTTGGTTCTAACATCACGCAACTTACGCCCAGCCGTGGATTTGCTGCTCAACTCGCAACGGCGACAACAGTGATCATTGCATCAGGATTCGGCCTGCCAATATCAACCACTCAAACTCTAGTCGGTGGCGTTCTTGGAGTTGGCCTAGCGCGCGGCATGGGAGCCATTAATCTGAGCGTAGTTCGTAATATTTTAGCCTCTTGGCTGATCACGGTTCCCGCCGGCATGATACTCTCAGCATTTTATTTCTTATGTTTAAAAGCCATCTTGTAGCGTTTGAAGAAAGGTGTGATCTTACAAGAGTAGTGACTCATTCAAAGATGCATCAAAACAATAAGAACAGAAGCAACGAAACTCTATGCCAAGTATGTTTATTCACTGATTTATGAATTTGTTTCCTTAGCATCTATATTTTGCCAGGCTTTATAAAACAGAAATCTCTTTTGTTTTAATAAAAAATATAGGGCACTACTCATCGCATTCAATATTGCATAACCAAATGGCCATGGTGATGGTCGAATAAAATCAACGAATAAACAATATCGAATATGATCGGACTCATTAAATGATTGGTGCACATAAGTATCATCAAAAATCATCAATCGATTATCATGCCAGTAGTTACGCTGATTGCTTGTCTCGATATAAATACCATCATGTTGACGAGGCTCTAAGTTATACAGCAGCCGATAAGTTAAACGTAAAGGGCCAAAGTGTCGTGATGTTGATGCTTGTTTATTAAAGGCAGAGACACCAATTGTTTTTATGTATTTATAATTATAATGAAACTCGGGTATCTCTAGATGAGTAGCCTGATTTTTACCATACCATTTAAAAAATATCATACCCCGTTGCGAACATCCGATTTTTTCATTGAGTGATTCAATGATTTTTTGGGTTGGAATATTTGTCACCAAATGATTTATTTCATGCTGAACATCGCTCGGCATCTCTTCTTTTGTCCATTTGCACTTACATGACATCGCAATCACATCGGCAAAAAGATTGATAGGCGATAATAGCCACGTCACCATACCATTACCCAGAAAATATTTGTGAAATAAAGCACGATTCAATGGGCGATTTCGCACGCAGTCTATTAACCCGCATGCAACCATCAATAATAAAAAGTGAGGTAGCATCAAAAATAGTATTACAAATGCTACGATTTTCAATACTGTTGACTTTTTAATTTTCATAAAAACAACCTCTTCAATTTTTTTAATCTAACATAATTACATTCAGCACAATACATCTCTATGCTTAAAGCTTCTCCATTAGCAGGTTTTGAACATCAACATCAAAAAAACGATTGCAAAATACCAACAAAAGCTCTGACATTAACACTCTGAACGAACCAACATACCACCTTGCTGTGCTTCTGGCACACTTATACTTTGTCTTTTAAATAAAGCATAAAAACATGATAGAACACCTCGGTGAGGCATCTGTTCTTGTTCATGACCTTCTGCCTCAAGTAGAACATAATCTGAGCTCTTGCTATCACATAACATCTCAACCTTCATGCTCTCTAAATCTACTTTTCTTATAATACACATCATACCCATCGACTCGATAGCTAAGCATAAAAAACTCCATGCCGTAAAATCATTTTGAGGCCATTGATACAAATCATGCTTATTAGAAAAGTAAAGACTTAGACCAACTAACAACAAAAACGGTGCTAACTTATAGAATAGCGCTAGTGGTTTTTTATTCAGCGCTTGTTGAAAATTAATGAGTAATGGTCGCCATGTAACACAGTAGTCTGATGATTGCTTATTAATATGTAAATAACTGCATATAAATACCAATGAAAAAACACCTGAGATAATCTGAAAGATTTGACCCGTAAAGGGATCATCCGACTGTAACATTGAGAAAATTGCATTGATAATTGTCGACGAAACACTCTTAAACATACGTAAAAATACGGGAGGGTTTTGTAATATATCATTCCAGCTTTGCGCCCACTGACAGGTAACTATATAGCGTATTTGATCTCTCTTATCTTGATCACAAAAAAATGATGGGACCAATGCTAAAATAATTGATGGCGCTAACTCATAGGTCGACCAAGACTCAGGTAAACCAAGCCACTCCGTCAAAATCATTTGGTTAAATAAATTAATGAAGCTACAGCAATACAATGTCCAAAAATTGATTGCCTGATGACTGGTTTTTGACGTGCCATCCAATATAGAGTATGCCATGAAAAGTGCAATCAAGCCTTGTGCAGATCGAGCCTGACTCTCATCCTCGGTTTTTGAGGCTATTAACATCAATACGGAGGCTGAATTAAACGCACAACTTAAAAGAAAATACCACGGCGCCCTACGCTCAAGATACAAGTAACTCAAACAAGGTAATGCTTCGTTGAAACAATGAATGGGGTCGCTTGCTCCGATAGCTTTATCGGTTATCATAAGTTTTACCCTATTGAAACAGACAGCATCATACCTTATCTAATATTAAATGAGTAATAAGAGTATGCTACATTAAAAAAATCGGATAATTATCATGAACAATATGGATGTTAAACTATGAGGCATTTGAGACAAGAGACCATCAATACATCCTATACTATCGGTTTCATCATGGCAGCGATTGCAGGATTTTCAGATGTATTTGGTTTTATTGCATTACATCAACTCTTCACCGCACACATCACTGGCAATGTTGTGATGGCAATTTCTTATTCAATTTATCATATTCCTGGCATATCACCTAGATTAATTGCCATCCCGACATTTGTTATCTTTGCCATTATAGCGACCATCATCATAGAGACTCATGGAATTACTAAATTTGCCTTGAGGATTTGGCTAACCATAGAGCTGCTTCTTTTTATGTCATTAATGTATCTTGGTATTGTTTTTAGAGATCACTTTGTGGTGACCACAAACACATTTACTATCATCGCTATGATTCCCGTCACTGCAATGGCTATCCATAACACACTCATGAAAACCTATCATCGAGGAGTTCCAGTGTTCACTGTCATGACAGGCAACCTTTCACAATTGATTATCAGCTGCACATCATTATTCCTTAGTAAAGTAAACATTCACCCTGAAAATCGTCCACAAAGAATACAAGAGATAAAGAAGATAGGTAACATCATTTTAGGATTTGTTATAGGAGGTCTCATCAGTACTACCTTTGTCTATGCAGACTTTTACGCGATTGCGCTTTTGATACCATTTTTTTTGACTGCAATGATAATTGCCTAGAAAAAATTGCTGGTAATGCAGCCGTTTTCACTTAGACCAGGTTTTACACTGGACAACCAGGGCCTTGCTTTGGATCATTAATGTCTTTAGTCTCTTCCACATCACCTGATAACTTAAAATAGCGATGCTCTGAGTATAAACTTTCGGCTTTAGCCTCTTTATCAACAGGCTGAATGAACAACATACCTGTTGACTCAATCACTAAGGCAACAATGTCTAGAACAGGTAGCCATCCATTGTAGTTAGACCCATCCTTAAGGTAAATCTCTTTGTCGAAGACAAACACTATACTAGCCGCTACTGACAGCAAGGCTAACCAAGGTAAAAACTTGAACTGATCAAACGCAGTATGGAATTTAGGAAGACCTAGATAATAATTGTCAGACTGTGAATTGAGAACAGCAAACAAAGTGATAAAAATGATGGGTTCATAGAACGATAGATTTTCAACGAACAATGACACAAAAGCACTAGAACCCACCATTGAGAAAGCACCTGTCCTAGCTTTACCCCAAAAGTTTTTCCATAGCCTCAAAAAGACTATGGGATTATCAAGCATTTTTTCTATTGAGAAAGCCGATTCCCTCATCGGCTTGTCGCATAAGTATGTCACTATAAACGACACTATAGCCACACCAATACACAGCAGAACAGCTGTGTCATTACTTTGTTGAAATTGCTGAGAAAGAGCATAGGCCCATACATTCATCAAACTAAAACCGTATGATGCAGCAAAGTAAACTATAGCATTTTGATATTCCGATGCTCCATGCAAAATCGAATAACTCATTCCAACGCTAATAAAGCCCTGAGCAATCAGTTTAATTTTTGGGCTCTCTGTTTTAGCCGACCAAGCAATCAATACTGCAGCAGTGTTAAACACCGCTGAAAGTCCGGTGTACCATAAATCATTGTTATTAGCATCTTTAAACAATTGTTTAATCATCTGGTCGCTCCAGAGAGACTCTGGAGCGCGATTAACTTTTTCTATTTGATTCAAAGGCTCTTTAATATCGTTTGGAGCACACATCACGCTTCCTCACCTCACAGGGTTAACCCCCGATTTTAATTAGTATTGACCTGTATCGTCATAGAATCCATTTTGCTAAAAACATGATTCGTAAATGGCATCAAACAGCATTAGTTAAACCTAGCTCGTCTTGAACATCTTCCCCAGATTTTTCATAAAACGGTGCAAAAAACCTTGACGCACCAAATACTCCTACACAAACACCAAGGTTCGTAGGTAAAAAGTTATCAAGGGTTTTACTACTCCACCAATCAGTCGACATTGCTGGTGCCCCCATGAAGATACAAATTCCTGCAGCCACTAAACATAAACCTTCGAGTGATTTCATGGTTTCTAAAGGAATGTATTGTCCGATGGCATCAGACAGAAGTTTTGGTGCCACATGAGGAATAAAAAATGCTGCTGCATAGTTATCCATGGGATTTGGACTGAAAATCATTGAAAAGGCTGCGATACTTGCGATTTGTCCTGTCCATTCGTTAATTGTATCGACGCTCTTCAATGGCCTGAAACGATTGTACACTTGAGGTGCAAGTGCTAAAGCCCACAATGCCGGAGTACAAATTGATAAGAGTGATTGATCATCTTTAGAGTAATTATACGTGTTATAAGCAGCATTCATCACAGCAAAAAACGCTATACCATTAATTCCAGATTCCCTATAGTCCAAGACACTAGCTTTAAACCACTCACCCCAAGTTCGATGATAATACCATTCACTCCAAGTTCGACTCGTTGCATCATTGGCAGCTGTATTTGAAGACTGATTTTCTGGATGTAACAAAGATTCTCGCATTTTTCAATTCTCTCTATTCATTTTCACGAGGCCATAATAGTAGAGAAGTCACGGTTTAACTAATCAGTAAATCCAATGAGCATCATTGACAAAACCTATTGCCATATAAAAATATCAGTACTTTCAATGGTTTACAAAAACAAAGACCAAAAAGTGGTTCAAAAACAGACTAATCCACTCTTTATCTAATTTTTTCTTAAGAAAAAATATGGCTCGTTTCTGCGCAGAAAGACTGCGTTTTGCCTGAGAGTATCAAAAAAAACATCCCTGACTATTAACGTTTTAAAGATGGCATGTAGCGCATTAGACATGTTTCACCCCAAGCACCGCCTTTATCCCATTTAAAGAAACCAACTTCCAAAAGATCTTTTGTAGTCGTACTCATTGAAGAAAAGTCCGTTTCATAACCAGCCTCATCCACCTCCATTAACCTACCCTCAACATCCACACAAAACCCAAAACCCTCATACCATGACATGGTATTAGTAGCGCTCTCTAATACCACATCATAGCCAAGAGCATCGGATAACCCTTGAATGAATCTTAAGCATCCTGTCCCAATACCTTTTTTTAAACAAGAATTCCTTACCGCTAACACCTCCAATACGATTTCCTCAGAGGAAAAAGTGACACTCATCAATGATTGGACCTCTTGTTGATTTTGGCAAACAACTATTCTATGGCACATTACATCATCATTAATTTCAGAATCATCATCCCACGATGAGGTATAGGCATGCTGGTGAATAGTGTCATGGATTAATTGCCATGCATGTATCGACTGCCTTATAGCCCTCAGGTGTCTATATTTTTCTTTAAACGCTGATTCACCAAAAAATCCTAAACACGTATCAGCCTCATTCTTACTGATATTCAGAATATTACTTTCCTGATTAATCAACTCACTGATAGTGTCGACGTCCTTTATTGAGACAAGATCAAAAGTATATGGATACACTCCATCTAGAGAATCATTTATCTGAGTCACTAATTGTTCTAGTTCTTTAAATAATAAGGGCATCTTGAATCATTAAAAAAGGCGCCAAATTGGCGCCTTAAATACGTTTAAACTGTGGCTTAATTACGATTACCGAATAAGCGTAAGAAACTTAAGAATAGGTTGATGAAATTTAAATACAAGCTCAACGCACCACTGATGACCATTTTACCTTGAACATCAAGAGGCGCTTCTGGAGAGAATGACATTTTAATGCGTTGCGTATCATAGGCTGTTAAACCAGCAAAAACTAAAACACCAACTGCACCTAATAACATTTGCGTTGTTCCACCCATCATGGAAGGGAAGAAAAAACCAAGAACTGAGACAATAATCATGCCGATTAGTCCCATAAAACAAAAAGTTCCAATTGGTCCTAAGTCACGCTGCGTGGTGTACCCATAGAGACTTAACCCTAAGAAACTACCCGAAGTGGCCAAAAATGCTGATGCAATCGATTGTTGTGTATAAATTAAAAAGATAGCAGCAAAAGTGACACCCGTTAAAGCAGAGTATGCCAAATATAATAGAATTGACGTTTTAACACTGCAACGCTGCTGAATAAATACGAAGGTTAACACACAGACTAACTGAGCGATGAGTAGCGTATTAAACACAACAGGGTTTGATAAAATAGCGGACTGTAAACCAGGGTTACTGTTGATCATGAAGGCAACTAATCCGGACAGCAAAATACCTAATGTCATCCAAGTATAAACCTTACTCATGAACTGAGATAAAGCGGCGTTTTTTACACCCAATTGACTGTGAGAAGATGATAGTTGTGTCATAAAAAATTCCTCCAAAAAAATTAAAACGTTATTAAGCGAATAAGCCTGCACTATCCAATAACGGCATTCAGTGTAGCACATAACCCTGCCGAAAGGGATACATGACAACCATATGATTTTAATTGACTTTTAAAGATTCTTAGACAGAAACTCTAAGAAAACACGAAGTTTAGGTGAGATATGTTTTGTATAAGGGAACACTGCATACAGTCCAATATCTTCGGGGCAATAGTCTTGAAAAATGGCTTGCAATGCCCCGTCAGCAACTTCTGTTTTCACCATATAATCTGGCAACATCACGATACCTAGACCACTCATCGCAGCATGTTTCAGAGACTGGGGGCTGTTAGATACAAAATTTCCATTGATCGTGACGTGGTGTCGTTTTTTTTGATGCTGAAAGCTCCATACATTGGAATTAGGTAGGTTTCTTTGAATTAAGCAATTGTGGTGCTGAAGATCATAAATTGAATTCGGGCATCCTTGACGCTTAAAGTAATCCTTAGAGGCGCACACTACATAACGATGCCACCCAATTAACTTTGACATATCATTGGTTGCAGGCGGGTCGCCAACATGAATCACGAGATCAAAACCAGAATCTTGTAAATTTGGAAATGCCGCACTTAATTCAATCTCAACGTGTAAATCAGGGAACTGTTCTACAAAATTTGCCACTAATTGCGACAGATAGTGATCACCAAAGCTATGAGGAACGACAACTTTCAAACGTCCCTTAGGTTGATGCTGACCAAGCGTCATAGCCTCCACAGCATCGTTTACCTCTTCTTCAATTCGTTGAGTGTATTCATAGAGTGTTGCGCCATATTCGGTCAACGACATGCTACGTGTACTGCGATGCAACAAACGAACACCTAACTGTTTTTCTAATCGACTGATACGCTTACTGATCATGGATTTAACCATACCTAGCTGCTCAGCAGTTTTCGAAAAGTTTTTCATCTCCACAACTTTAGAGAACAACAAAAAGTCATCTAGCTTTGGATTTCCCACAACAGTCCTCCCATGAATGATGAATATCTAGAAACAATTTAGCACCCAAACTGTTCAATAAAAAGCAAGGGGAACTCATATCAGACGAAAACTGAACAATTAATGTTTTGTTAAGTATTATTAGATTGCTAGCTTTCAACAATCTAGAGTATTAATTTTTCCAGATCAAATACCATAAGTATTATCAGTACCCAACAATATCCTTTGAATACTCGGTTTAATGATTTAAAAAAGCGTATTTAAATTACACAATACATATCGAGCACAATGCCGATAATCAAAATAAAGTCACATAAATAAAAAACAGAAAACAGAAAATAACATCCTGGGAAATATTTAAAGCAAACCTGAGGAATTAAATAACACAATCTCAAACAATCAAGCTCGTCTATTTAAAATTAAATTATATTTCCTGCATTATGAATAAAAAAAGGGGTGAATAAATTCACCCCCCCTGACTCTGGAGTTCCTTTCCAGAAGCTCCATCCATAGAACTTTCTCGATCCATGAGAGAACCTATTTCAATTCTCAAGTGAATTCACTCTAACACGCATCCTATAGCGATTCAATTAATTAACAAAACCTTATTTAACTCAAACCACCCCATTGCACTTGCATCATTGTCAATGCTGCAATCGCAGCAGTTTCTGTTCTCAAAATACGTGGCCCCATAGAAAAGGGATAGCAAAAATCCGTGTGACATTGCTCTAGATCGTTTGAGGATAAACCTCCTTCTGGCCCAATAACAATACGCGCTCGTTGACACGTTAAGGATTTAGGCAGCGCGTCTTTTGCACGAGGAGACGCTATAAAAGTCGGTATTTTTGATGCAAACATCCAATCAGTAATATTAACTGGTGCATTGATAATCGGAACGACACAACGCCCAGACTGCTCACACGCACTAATTGCAATAGAACGCCAATGCGATAAACGTTTGGCTAAGCGATCTGCCTGTAACTTAATCGTAATACGATCAGTTAATAGGGGTGTAATAGTATTGACACCAAGCTCAACAGATTTTTGAATCACCCAATCCATTTTATCACCACGCAATAATGCTTGTCCGAGCTCTATTTGTACCGGCGACTCTAGATTTACGTCATGGAAGTTTTTGAATTCAACCGAGACAGATCGCTTTGAAACTGAGGTTATGACAGCTTGATACTCGCCGCCTTGCCCATTAAAAACAATAATAGACTCGCCAACTTTTGCACGCAAAACTCGTAGCAGGTAATGCGATGCGGGTTCCGTTAAAGAAACACTATCGCCTAATGTAATGGAACAGTCTTGAAAAATTCTTCCTGCAGGCATAGTTTAACTCAACACGTCTATTAAGCCTCTAGACTAGCTTCTTCTTTTTTCTTTGGTCTTTGCCACGCCGATATTGTTCGTTGCTGGTTACGCTCTAGCGTTAATTGACCTTCTGGAACATCCTGAGTAATGGTAGAACCTGCACCAATTGTTGCTTGCTTACCGACGGTAACAGGTGCAACTAAGGCTGTGTTAGAGCCAACAAATACACCATCTTCAATCACGGTAGGCCACTTATTCACTCCATCGTAATTACAAGTAATCGCACCAGCTCCAATATTAACACCATAACCTAAAGTTGCATTACCCAAATAAGATAAATGAGAAGCCTTACTTCCTGCAGCCATAGAGGTTGCTTTAATTTCAACAAAATTACCCACTTTGACGCCTTGCCCTAAAGTAGTTTCTGGACGAATGCGAGCGAAAGGACCAACCACGGCTCGATCTTCAATAACCGCACCTTCTACGACCGAATTAGCAGCAATCACAACATCATCGCCTAACGTGACATTTTTTAAAAATACATTTGGACCAATAATACAGTTTTCACCAATGACCACATCACCTTCGACGACAACGTTGACGTCTAAAACGGTATCACGCCCAATAGAAGCATGCCCACGAATATCTAAACGATGAGGATCTAAGACCTTGACACCTGAAAAAGCTAAAGAGCGTGCTTGCTCTAATTGATAAAATCGTTCTAATGTTGTTAGTTGCCAGCGATCGTTGACTCCTTGAACTTCTTGCTGGCAATGACAGATTACACCGCCTACGGCAATACCGTCATGAACAGCAAAAGAGATAATATCCGTAAGGTAATATTCATTTTGAGTATTATCGTTTTTTAATTCCGGTAACCACTTATTCAGCTGTCGAACGGACGTGGTGAGAATCCCAGTATTAACTTCTGTAATTTTCTTTTCTTGCTCATTAGCATCTTTTTCTTCGACAATAGCAATAATATTACCCAATTCATTACGAATAATACGCCCTAGGCCCGCAGGATTATCTTTGTTGATGATTACCAAACCGAGCGCATGTTCTGGCGTTTGTTCTAGCAAGACATTCAATGTGTCATACGATATCAAAGGTACATCACCATATAGCACCAGCACTTGATCGTCCTCATGACAAAAAGGCAGGGCTTGTGAAACAGCATGCCCAGTTCCTAATCGATCTTCTTGACGAATCCAGTTCACCGGCAAATGAGATAAAGTCTGCTTAACTTGCTCTCCACCACTACCATAAACCACATGAATTGAGTCTGGGTTTAATGATTTAGCGGTACGAATAACACGCTCCACCATGGGAACTCCAGCTAGTTCATGAAGAACTTTGGGTACACCCGAGCACATTCGCTTACCATTACCAGCAGCTAGAACAATAATACTTAAACTCATAAATTACCCCATGATATCGACAAACAGTTTCAGACACGTACTGGTACAATTATCGATTCGGCATCTCTCACTGTTAAAAAGATTATGACTTGATATGTTTTCGTATCGATTGGATAGCTCGAAGCTGAGCAGTAGCTTCAGCTAACTCAGTCATAGCTTGAGCATAATCTACTGATTTTCCTTTATCTGATAGAGCAGCCTCTGCTTGCTCTTTAGCTGTTTGCGCCGCCAACTCATCCAGATCTTCCGCTCGACTGGCTGTGTTCGCTAAAATAGTGACGACCTCTGGCTGCACTTCAAGAAATCCGCCTGAAGTGTAGTAGACGTGACTCTCACCAGTCTCAAGAATAAATTCGACGGTGCCGGGCTTTATTGCCGTTAGTAATGCCGTGTGCCCTGGATATATTCCTAACTCACCAGAACCGCCAGTTGCGATCAATCTTGTCACTTCACCTGAGAATAATGCAGCCTCTGCACTGACGATGGTCAATTTCATGGTTTTTTCTATCATTGTCCGAACCCTTTTTATAACTCGCGAGCCTTTTCAACAACTTCATCAATACTTCCGACCATATAAAATGCTTGCTCTGGAATCTCATCGTAATCACCATTCAATATGCCCTTAAAGCCTGCAATCGTATCTTTCAAAGAGACATACTTCCCTGGGGAACCTGTAAAAACTTCAGCAACAAAAAATGGTTGTGATAAAAAGCGCTGCATCTTACGAGCTCTTTTTACAGTCAATTTATCTTCCTCAGATAATTCATCCATACCCAAGATCGCGATAATATCTTTTAATTCATTGTAGCGCTGCAAAGTTTGTTGTACTGCACGAGCAACGGAATAATGGTCATCCCCAACAACAAGAGGATCTAGCTGACGACTACTAGAATCTAACGGATCAATGGCTGGATAAATTCCAAGTTCCGCAATTTGACGGGATAACACAACCGTGGCATCTAAATGCGAAAAAGTCGTCGCAGGAGATGGATCTGTTAAATCATCTGCAGGGACATATACCGCTTGAATTGATGTGATTGACCCAGTCTTTGTTGAAGTAATGCGCTCTTGCAAATTACCCATTTCTTCAGCCAAGGTAGGTTGATAACCCACCGCTGAGGGCATACGTCCTAATAAGGCTGATACTTCTACACCGGCAAGCGTATATCGATAGATGTTATCAATAAACAATAGAACATCTCGACCCTCATCTCGGAATTGCTCGGCTATTGTTAAACCGGTTAAAGCGACTCGCAAACGGTTACCTGGTGGCTCATTCATCTGACCATATACTAAAGATACTTTATCGATAACATTAGAGTCGGTCATCTCATGATAGAAATCATTTCCTTCACGGGTTCGCTCACCAACTCCAGCAAATACTGAGTAACCACTGTGCTCAACCGCAATATTACGAATGAGCTCCATCATATTGACTGTTTTACCCACACCAGCACCACCAAATAATCCTACCTTACCCCCTTTTGAAAATGGGCATAGTAAATCGATGACTTTCACACCTGTCTCTAAAATTTCAGTGCTACCAGACTGGTCAGTAAAATCGGGTGCAGCACGATGGATAGGTAAGCGCTCTTGTTCTCCGATAGGTCCTGCCTCATCAATAGGCTCACCCAGTACATTCATAATACGACCTAGCGTTTCTTTACCAACAGGCACTTCAATAGGGCCTCCTGTATTTGAAACCTCCAACCCACGCTTAAGACCTTCGGTACCACCCATTGCAATTGTGCGAACGATACCATCACCTAATTGTTGTTGAACTTCTAAAACCAATCCGGTTTCTTTTACGGTTAAGGCATCATAAATCTTTGGTGCTGAACCACTTTCAAACTCAACATCGATGACCGCACCAATTACTTCAATAATCTCACCCATTTGCGTTACCTGTGTACTCATTTCAATATACCTCTGTTACTTATTCTACAGCAGCAGCCCCTGCCACAATTTCAGAAATCTCTTGTGTAATGCTTGATTGCCTTACTTTGTTGTAGACCAATCTTAGCTCGTCTATTAGTGATGCCGCGTTATCCGTTGCACTTTTCATCGCAACCATTCTCGCACTTTGTTCACAAGCAATATTTTCAATCACAGCCTGATAAACTTGCGACTCGATGTAACGGACTAACAGCTCAGTCATTAACACTGATGAATCATCTGGCTCGTAAATATAATCCCAATGGCCCTGCTTTGACGATGACTCCGGCTGTAATGGCAGCAGCTCACGAACAAAGGGTTTTTGTGTCATTGTATTAACAAAACTATTCGCAACAACAAAGACTTGATCTAACTGTCCGGAATCGAAACGATCTAACATCACCTTAACAACTCCCACTAAATCAGTGATAGCAGGCGTATCTCCTAAGCCAGATGCAGAGCCAACCACATTTACATCTAGGCGTGAGAAAAAACTTTCTGCTTTACGTCCAATAAAACAGACATCAATCTCAATCCCGCTTTCGGAAAGCCCTTTCATTTTTCTTAATACAGTTCGAAACAGGTTCATGTTTAATCCACCACACAAGCCTCGATCTGTAGAAACGATGATAAAACCAACACGTTTTATCTCTTCTCTCTGCTCCATGTATGGGTGCTTAAACTCGCTGTGACTAGCAGCTACGTGCGCAATAACATCACGAATATGAGTAGCATAGGGCTTCGATAATGCCATTCTATCTTGAGCTTTACGCATCTTACTAGACGCCACAAGTTCCATTGCACGAGTAATCTTTTGAGTACTCTTAACACTGGACATTTTCTTATGAATTTCTCTAGCGCGTGACATGGTCACTTTCCTCGTTTGTTATCTACCAAGACTGTGTCGATTTAAACTGCTCTAAGACGTGCTCCATCTGTTTGAGCGTATCAGCGTCTAATGTTGCCTTATTATTAATAGACTTCATCAGATCAACCTGAGTATCAGCTAAGTAAGCATGTAATGCCGATTCAAAACTAATCACTTTATTTAACTCAACATCGTCGAGATAACCTTTTTCTACCACAAACCATGAGAAAGCAGTTTGCGCTACATCTAAAGGTTGGTATTGCGATTGCTTTAACATTTCGTAGATACGCTGACCGCGTTCTAATTGTTTCCGAGTGGCTTCATCCAAATCAGATGCAAATTGTGAGAATGCTTCTAACTCTCGATACTGTGCCGCGGCAATACGAAGACCTCCCGCGAGTTTTTTAACGATTTTTGTCTGTGCTGCACCACCCACGCGAGATACCGACAACCCCGTACTGATTGCTGGCCTAATCCCAGAGTTAAACATGTTCACGTCAAGGAAGATCTGGCCATCCGTAATGGATATGACATTCGTTGGAATAAATGCTGAAACATCCCCCGCTTGTGTTTCGATAATGGGCAAGGCTGTCAATGATCCTGTTTTACCTTTAACAGCGCCATCTGTCATTTTTTCAACATAATCTGAATTAACACGAGCTGCTCTCTCGAGCAAGCGAGAATGCAAGTAAAATACGTCACCTGGGTATGCTTCACGACCAGGTGGACGACGAAGCAATAAAGAAATCTGACGATACGCCCACGCTTGTTTAGTCAAATCATCGTAAACAATCAAGGCATCTTCACCTTTGTCTCTAAAGTATTCTCCCATTGAACAACCGGCATAAGGAGCCAAGTATTGAAGTGACGCAGCATCAGATGCATTTGCTGCAACAATGATCGTATGCTTTAGAGCATCATGCTCTTCCAGTTTACGCACAACTGCAGCAACTGAAGAAGCTTTTTGCCCAATAGCAACGTAGATACACTTAACGCCGGTATCTTTTTGATTGATGATTGTATCAATGGCTATTGCTGTTTTTCCAATCTGGCGATCACCGATAATCAATTCACGCTGACCGCGACCGATAGGTACCATAGCATCAATTGACTTAATTCCTGTCTGTAAAGGCTGGTCGACGGACTGCCTGTCAATCACACCTGGTGCAATCTTTTCAATGGCTGACATCAGATCGGTTTCAATAGATCCTTTGCCGTCAATAGGACGGCCCAGCGTGTCAACCACTCGACCAAGCAAAGCTTCACCAACAGGAACCTCAAGAATTTTACCTGTACAACGTGCCACCATACCTTCTTCTAAATGGCCATAAGGACCGAGAACCACGGCACCAACCGAGTCTCTCTCTAAATTAAACGCCAAACCAAATGTCCCGCCTGGAAACTCAATCATCTCCCCAAACATGACATCATTTAACCCGTATATTCGAACGATACCATCTTTTAAATTAACAATCGTACCTTCTGTTCTGACTTCAGCCTGGATATTCAGACTATCAATTCGAGACTGAATAATCTTACTAATCTCTGATGCTTCTAATTGTGACACTGACATCGCTATTAACCTCTTAAACTTTCACTTAAACGGGCAAGTCTATTGCTGACTGAACCATCCAAAACCCAACTTCCAACTTGAATAACGATGCCCCCAATCAAAGACGCATCAACACTCAACTCTAACTGTGCTTGCGCACTCAGCGTGCTATTTAAGTACTGCTTGACGGAAGCCACCTCTTTATCCACCAACGCCCTCGCTGAGCGTACTTGCGCAGTAACAACACCTTCTCTCTTTTCAAGTTGTGATTGATATAACTGAAAAATCTCAGGCAATATCGCCAAACGCTGGTTACAACTTAATACTTTTACAAAATCCTTCACGGTTTTAAGAAAAGAATCCGATAAATCGGGCAAAGCAGCGACAACGTCTAGCAAAATAGACTCTCTTTGATGATCTTGATAGTGAGGACTATCAAGAATACTTCGCATAGCTTGTACCTGAACAGCTTGTTTAAGTGTGCTTAGCACTAACAGCCATTCACGCGTTGTCTGAGCTTGTTCGGCTTGCCCCATCAGTGCTTTTGCATAAGGCCTAGCCATTGTTAAATACTGTGACATTACACCTCACCCACAGTATCTGAAATAATCGCATGATTGAGATCTAAGTTGCTCGAGAGCTCGTTTTGTAAAACTTTTTGAGCACCATCAATCGCTAATTGCCCGACTTGCGCAATCAGCAGCTCTTTTGCTTGTGTGTATTCTTTTTGAATATCTTCTTTAGCCAATTCCACCAAACGACTACCCTCAACTCGAGCAATAGTCTTTGCCTCTTCTATCATGTGATTAGCTCGGGTATTTGCCTGCTCAATGATCGATGCCGCTTCTGCTTTTGCCTCAGTACGCATTGCTTCAGATTGATAGTGAGCTAGCTCGAGCTCTTTAACACCCTGCTCAGCGGCAGACAGACCATCAGCTATTTTTTGTTGGCGCTCTTCCATCGCCTTGATTAAGACAGGCCAAACAAACTTCATGGTGAACCATATAAAGATCGCAAAAGTAATCATTTGGCCTAATATGGTTAAGTTCAAATTCATAGTTGTTTACCCCAAATTGATTAAATTAACCGGCCGCTATCATCATATGAACTTTACTAAGTGCCGGAGTTAATGCGGGCATAAAAACAGCTGGGGAGAACAACATTAAGAAACCCATAACCAAGCCAATCACCGCAAAAGCATCTAACAAGCCAGCCATTAGGAACATGTTTCCCATTAACATTGACTTTAATTCTGGTTGACGTGCAATTCCCTCAAGAAACTTACCACCTAACAAACCAAAACCTATCGCGGTGCCCATTGAAGGTATACCAATCATCAACGCAGCCGCTATAAAAATATTGCCGTATAATCCAACCAGTGTATGTATAATATCCATCATATGCTCCTTGTTTTAATAAAAAATTATTCGATTAATGGGTTTCGTGCGCCATACTTAAATACACAATTGTCAGCATCATAAAGATGAACGCTTGAATTGTTATAATCAAAATATGAAAGATCGCCCAAATACCACCCGGTATCCACTGTAACCAAAAAGGTATTAAAGCGGCCACTAAAACGAAAATTAATTCACCTGCGAATAAATTACCAAAGAGTCGCAACGCCAAGGACAATGGCTTAGCAACCTCTTCAACTATTCTAAAAAATACATTAACCGGAATCAGATACCAACCGAATGGCTTTGATAAAATTTCTATTAATAAATTCTTAGCACCTTTTGCTTTAAAGTTGTAGTAGATGATCATGGCAAATACGGTTAAGGCTAAGGCGATTGGCAGATTGATATCAGCAGTTGGAACTGCACGGAAATGCGTAATACCAACAACAGCGAAAAGTCGAGGGAGAAGATCAACAGGCAATAAATCCATGAGATTCATCAAAAAGACCCAAAAGAAGATCGTTAAAGCCATTGGGGCAATAACTGGATTTTCCCCATGAAAAACCTGCTTTGTCATGCTATCAACCATCTCAATAGCATACTCAACAAAATTCTGTAGCTTTCCTGGAGTACCCACAACAGCACGACGCGCCACCCAGTAAAATAACCCTAAAATTCCAGCACCCAGCAAAAAAGAAACTAACAGGGTATCGAGGTTAAAAACCCAAAAACTCCCCAGTGAAACATCACCAACTGGATGCTGCCAATTCGTTAAATGGTGCTGGATGTATTCCGTTGAAGTTATTTTTTCTTTACCCATACCCAGAAAACCTACTTTACTTTTGATTTGGAACTAACGACGCCAATATCAAACTCACACTCACCAACGAAACTCCTATGAGCAACGCAATGATATTCAATGAAAAACATACCAGGAAGAATAACGCCATACCAGCACTTAATAACAATTTAAACGCTTCACCTAAATAAAACACTGCCAGGATAGAAGAACTACTCCTCGCTCGCGAGCGTGACAAAAAAACTAAAGCGAATAGTGCGTTAGGTAGCAAAACAGCAATACCCCCCAAGAACACTGAAAGTGCCACAAAGTGACCATAAAATAGCCAGGAAATAATGGTTGCAATGGTCATCACAATCAACTGGGTTGCAATAATGCGCTTAGGCGTTATTGGAAATACACTTCGAGCAGGTGTTTGCTGCAAGTGATGACAATTCGCCGACATATTGTGTAGCCCTTTGATAATTGACGGCGAGTATAAAGGCTTTCAGGGGTTTGTGCAATGGCTAAGCGATTGGTTATACATACAGAGTGGTCAAAAAATTTACTAAAAAAACCACCTTAGATTATCGGCTAGTATTCAATTTAGTCGATAACACAACCATGAATAAATACCTCATATCAGAGCTCTATGCTAAGTGCTCTTCCTCTTCAGCACGCGCCGAATGTTTTTCAAAAAATTCCCCACTACGAAATACAGGCTTGCCCGACTCACACTCACCCATGTAATGCATAACGCGCAGCCCAATGACAAAACCAACGATAAAAACAATAATAAAAAATAAACCTAGCTTCACGACACGCTCCTGACTATTGAATCTTTCCCAAAATTCCATCTAGCTCATCCACACTGTTGTAATGAACCACTAACTGCCCCTTACCTTTAGGCTGATGACGAATCACGACACGTGCGCATAGTCTGTCGGATAAATCATGCTGTAATTTTTTAATGTTTGGGTCCACCTCCACAGGGATGGATGTTTGAGAATCTTTCCCATCAATCAACCCCTTCACCCAAGCTTCAGCCTGCCTTACAGATAACTCACGCGCAATAATCCCTTTTGCAACATCAACTTGCCGACCACCCTCTAGTGATAGCAAAGCTCTTGCGTGCCCCATATCTAACTGACCACCCTCGACCATTGCCTTTACAGCGGGCTCCAGTCTTAACAAACGCACCAAGTTGGTTACTGCAGCGCGAGACTTCCCCACCACATCAGCAACTTCCTGATGGGTTAGAGAAAACTCGTCTAACAAACGATTCAATGCAACAGCCTCTTCCATAGCATTCAAGTCTTCTCGCTGTATGTTCTCAATTAGTGACATCGCTATCGCAGCGTCATCTGCCAACTCTCTGACAATGGCCGGAACCTCTTTCAAACCCGCCAAACGTGCAGCCCTCCAGCGTCGCTCTCCAGCTATGAGCTCGTAACCATGGCTAGTCTTACGCACAACGATTGGCTGTATGACTCCTTGAGAACGAATTGATTGAGCAAGCTCATCCAGCGCGCCAGGGGCAAACTGAGTACGTGGCTGATAGCGTCCCGCAACAACTTGATCAACATCCAACTGACAAAGAGAAGACTGAGTAGCGCTAGCATCGGCCAACTGGTCATTATTTATGCCGACAACACCTCCGTCAACAACAACAGTGGTATCCACCTCTTGCAGCAACTCACCTAAACCTAAGTCACTTAAACCTCGACCTAAACCTCTTTTTTTCTGCATCAGCTCACCCCCTCTGTCATTAACCCTGTCTGATTCGCTTTTACAGGATTCAATTTACGATGACGTCGTAACAATTCACTCGCCAGTGCTAAGTAAGCAATGGCTCCCTGAGAGCGCTTATCATAATGCACTACTGGAATTCCATGACTAGGCGCCTCAGCTAAGCGAACATTCCTTGGAATCACCGTATGATAAACCTGCTTAGAAAAGTGCATTAATAACTGCTCGGACACTTCCGATGTTAATCGATTACGGCCGTCATACATTGTGCGCAACAATCCTTCTATCTTTAACGAGGGATTCACTGCCTTTTTTATTCTATCGATACTCGCCAATAAGCTTGTTAGGCCCTCTAATGCATAATATTCACATTGAATTGGAACTAAAACACTATCAGCAGCCACCAAACCATTGACCGTTAACATATTCAATGACGGAGGACAATCGATAAAAATAAAATCATACTGCCCTTCCAAGGCCTGCAAGGCATTCGCCAATGACTGGTCTCGATTATCAGATCGTAATAAACGCACCTCTGCTACAGTTAAATCGCCATTAGAAGGTAATAAGGCGAAATTCCATCGCGTTTCAACCAACGCTTCTGATGCAGTGCATTCCCCTAATAATACCTCGTTAATTGTATTATCAAGCTGCTGCTTATTGACACCACTACCAACCGTTGCACTTCCTTGAGGGTCTAAATCAACTAACAACACACGCTGCTTCATGAGCGACAACGATGCTGCCAGATTGATTGATGTTGTGGTTTTAGCGACGCCTCCTTTTTGATTTGCCACTGCAATTATTTTAGCCATTATTTTATTCCTATTTGCTCGATGACAACAACATGCCTCTCTGCATGCAAACCAGGCACTGTAATGGGTATAGTTTTATAAGGTAACGAAATAGATTGTAATTCATCTCGTGGATACGCCCCCTTCATCAACACCCACTGCCCCTTATCTTTTAGTAACGGTCGAGTCCATCGCAATAGATTCGACAAAGTACTCACTGCTCGCGCCATAATAACATCAAACATTGGAATATGGGACAACTGCTCCACCCGTGTATGGCGCACCTCCACATTTGACAATCCCAGCTCTTGAGTTGCATGCATTAAAAATCGTGTTTTCTTACTATTACTATCCACCAATACAAATTTTTTTTCACGACAAGCAATGGCTAATGGCACACCCGGAACGCCACCGCCCGTGCCAACGTCCAGGATAAAATCACCGCTCAGATAGGGAATGATAGATAAACTATCCATCAAATGATGCGTCACCATTTTTTGAAAATCACGAATAGCCGTTAAATTATGTGTACGATTCCATTTCTCGAGCAACACTAAATAAGTAATCATCTGCTGCTGTTGCTCTAAACTCAGCAAACAATCCAAATCATCAATACCGCTTACCAACTGCTGACGCATGACGTCGTGTTCTTCAGTCATCTCCACCTACCAATACTCCCCCCAATCTTGATGCACCCTTAAATTTGCCTGCTCAATGATGCCATGCCACTGATTCAATACGGACTCGGACCGCCGATCAGGAAGATGATCCATAATACCCTCATAATCTCGAGCCCAATCTAACACAGCCACTGATAAATTGTGAGTCCGGGCATATACAGAATGCGCATAACGCAAGCGATGTTGCACAAAATTACGATAAACGCTGGCTAGCCATGGCTGATGCCCAACATGACAAAGAGCTTCCATAAATCTCAGGTAACGATCACACCATCCCGACAATGCACCACCATCTTCTCTATGAATTTTTTGCTCGTACTTTAACAGTCGATAAAAAGCTCCAACACAATCAGCCTCCCAAGTGTCATCTGCAGACTCCATTGCCGAACGAATCAACCCAAGCTCCATAGACCGTCGCACCTGCATCAGCTCACTCCAGCCTTGCAATGAGATCGGCGCCACCCAAAAACCCTTGAGCGGCTGGGCCTCTACCCAGCGCTCACCTATTAGTTGATTCAATGCCTCACGCACAGGCGTTCCACCCATATCATAGCGTTGCTTTAATTTCTCAATATTCAACCGTTGCCCAGGGTAAAAACCAGCAGAAACAATATCATCACGCAACAAGCGAACTGCCCGCTCCGTTAATGATAATTGCTCCCCTTGATACATCACTTAACTCCATCACAACATTAAAGACCCTTATAGCGAATCTTTTATACTATAAATCATCGATGATTAAAAATATAGTCGAAAAAAACTTGAATCATCGATGATTAATGAGTATACTATTTTTGAAGTTAAGCAACGGAGTGCTCATGCCATTAATAAGACCCCATACTGTCTGCTCCTATTTGTCGGTTAAAGGAACAGCACACAACGGTTCTTCTTTATTGTCTCGGATGATCACATGCACCTACGCAACTGATAGGTACTGCCAAACTTCATTACCGCGCTGTAATACTAAAATCACACGATCCGATAGCACTGCTAGTAACGAAAATAAACTTTCTGCTCAGCGCACTATTGGCTTTTTAGTAAAGCGCCATTCCAGGGGAGGTTGCAGACTAAACGTATATCCAGGGGAGCCTGACAAATCGTCAGAGCGGGATACGTTCAGCCTACAACCGGCCCCACCTCGAACTTTCGTGGCGAAGGTGGGAGGGAATAGACAGGTTTGCGCAACGACCCACAATCGATAGCAGCACAATGCCACGTCAATGTGCTCTGCAACGACCTGTCTTCCTCTTTCAATCGATTAACCGTAAGCTAAAGACCCTTACTCTCAAATAGAACATCATCAGGAGAGCTTCAATACAATCAAACTCACTCCATCAAGCAAAACAAAAAATCATTGCTTTTGCCTGTTTACTGAACTTTAACGATAGCCAAATAGAAAGCATCCAAATTTTACTTAACTCTGCAGAAAAGATCAGCGATCTGACAGAGCACGTACAAGGGTTATTTAGGGTAAACCCAGAGGAACAACAAGACTTACTGAAAGACTTCCAACAATTTTATGTACCAGGTCTCAAACGTAGAATCACACTTAGTCTATTTGGAGAAAGAAGAACCCCGCAACAGCTTCTAATCGACGCAATCACGCACCCTGGCTGCGCAACCGATCTTGCGATACACGCTATGCTGGAAAAAGCTCCTTGACAAGAATCCTACACACCGTAAACAATTGTTAAGCCTTAACAACTTGTGGTCGAGCGTACTTCTTCAAGAAAACTAACAACAATGAAATAGCAGCAGGGGTAACCCCGGGAACACGTGATGCTTGACCAATCGTATCAGGTCGCACACGCTCAAGAGCTTGACGAACCTCTGTGGATAGCCCCGTTACAACATCATAACTAAAATCTTCAGGTATCACTGTCGATTCCATCTGACGCATACGATCAATGTCGACTTGCTGACGCTTAATGTATCCAGCATATTTCACTTGTATCTCAACTTGCTGAGCAACATTATCCACCGCTAAATGACCTCTAAATGCCTCTAACTGATAAAGCTTCTGGATTGACACCTCCGGCCGCCTCAATAAGTCTAAACCATTGTATTCACGCTCTAGTGACACACCAAACAGCTGCTTGAACTGATTAGCACTGATCGACCCAGGCTGTACCCATGTTTTCTCTAAAAAACACAGGACGCCTTTTACCGTTGACTCTTTTTGACAAAACTGCTCCCAATAATCAGAAGACAAGCAACCCATCTTAAACGCTACAGGTGATAGACGACTGTCTGCATTATCTTCTCTTAGCAATAATCGACATTCAGCGCGAGAAGTAAACATTCGGTATGGCTCCTGAGTGCCCTGAGTAACCAAATCATCGACCAAAACACCTAAATACGCTTCATCTCGTCGTGGGTACCAAGCATCAGCTCCTCGAACATGCAGAACAGCATTGATCCCTGCCAACAAACCTTGCGCAGCAGCTTCTTCATAACCCGTTGTGCCATTAATTTGACCTGCAAAAAAGAGCCCAGAAACCAACTGAGTCTCTAATGTGTGCTTTAAATCACGTGGATCAAAGAAATCATACTCTATCGCATACCCTGGCCGGGTAATATGGCACTGTTCCAAACCGACTATCGTTCGCAACATAGCTTGTTGCGCGGCAAAGGGCAGGCTTGTTGAAATACCGTTAGGATAAACTTCGTAAGTGTCTAAACCTTCGGGCTCTAAAAAAATCTGATGCGCTGAGCGTTCAGCAAACCGCACGACTTTATCTTCGATCGATGGACAATATCGCGGGCCCACACCTTCGATCTTTCCAGAATACATGGCTGACTGATGCAATGACTGACGAATAACCTCATGGGTAGACTCGTTTGTGTGCGTTATATAACAAGACACTTGCCTGGGATGATCACTCAAATCACCCCAGTAAGACATTACAGGTAGAGGGGAATCACCTGGCTGCTCTTGCAACTGAGAAAAATCAATCGTTCGACTATCAATCCTTGGCGGAGTACCGGTCTTTAATCGTGCCACACGAAAAGGTAATTGCCTTAAACGCTCTGCTAACGCAACGGAAGGGGCATCACCCATACGGCCGCCAGACTGCTGTTTTTGCCCAACATGAATCTGCCCAGCAAGAAACGTTCCAACCGTTAACACCACAGTTTTTGCTCTGAAAGTCAAACCCATCTGTGTCACAACACCACACACCCGGTCCTGCTCAATGATTAAGTCATCGACAGCTTGTTGAAATAACTGAAGGTTAGGTTGTTGCTCTAGTGCTTTACGTACATAAGCTTTATAAAGAGCACGATCGGCTTGAGCACGAGTTGCACGCACCGCGGCCCCCTTGCGAGCGTTTAATACACGAAACTGAATACCTGCATGATCGGCAGCGCGAGCCATGATACCACCCATAGCATCGATTTCTTTGACTAGATGACTTTTACCGATACCACCAATTGCTGGATTACAAGACATTTGCCCAAGAGTTTCGATATTGTGGGTCAACAATAAAGTGCGCGCCCCCATTCGAGCGGAGACCAAAGCTGCCTCAGTACCGGCATGACCGCCCCCAACCACGATAACGTCCCACAAAGAAAGCTGACTATCCACACAAAACCCCGATAAATGATAAAAAAAAGAACAGGGATTCTAGCACGGCTTTTTCGTCAAAGACAAGGCAATATAATAGCTACCAAACACGCCACCAAGGTCGTTTAGGCAAAGTTGAAGAGCAGCGCACCAGCGCATCATGATACATGGTCTGCTGTTCACCTACCTTATGGGCCACATTCAACAACCAGGGATTATTTTGGTAGCGACCCGCGCGATAGCCCCCTGGCCCCAAATAGTAAGCCATATACATCGATGCAGCATCAGACTTTGGAATCTTTAACTGATGATGCAACTTATCAACATACCAACCCACGAAATCTACTGAGTTAGAAAAACTACTACGCCTAGCGCTACGCTGCTGAGTACTCGATAGATACTCTTGCCACGTTCCGTCAACCGCTTGAGCATACCCTTCCGCAGAAGTTGGCCTTAACCAAGGGATAAACCCCAAAAGGCGCTCGGCATGTGGCTTTACAGCGGCTCGAAAATGTGACTCCCGATGAATGATAGCCATTTGAACACTAATAGGGACACCCCAGCGTTTTTGAGCCTCTTGAGCAGACCAGTACCAGGCAGGGTGCTCCTTGAACATCTTACATAAGTTATTTTGATGAACTGGAGCCCTCATCGAAATAATAGAATACCAACCAATCACAATAATAGGTAACGCAACAATCAATGTCTTCAAGACTAATGAGTGACGCATTACACCACTTCACTCTGACATTCCAATAACTTAATTTGGCAATTAGGCATTTTGACCCGCTCTATCAGAAAAACTACGACAATGTGTTTCTTTCAAGAAACAAGTGACTAACAGCGATAATAAAAAAGCAATCGGCATCATCATGAAAGCATGATGAAAATCAGACACACTGTACCATGGGACACCATCGACCATCTTCTGAGACCAATGCTGATTCAATAGGTAGGTAAACATGGGAATCAAAAAACCGCCTGACATGATTAAAAATGAGGCAACCGCATTGGCTGACCCCGTCAACTGCTCCGAATTACTCTCGGCCACTAAAGGATATGCAATCGTCTGTGAACTAATAAATAACCCTAACAGAAAAAACAATGCGAGCTGAGTTAAAAAAGTCGCCTCAGGCGCACTCATCATTATGACAATAACAATTAAAGATAATAAGGCACCTACCACCATGGGGAATTTTCGCTTTTGAATTTTGTCAGACCACCAGCCAAATAAAGGGCAACCAATAATTAACCCAATGAATAGTCCCTCGCTGACCAAAGAAGCACTTCGTAAACTGAGATGTGACACTTGTTGCAAATACATATCAGCTGATGACGCCCCCAAAAGAAACACTGGCAAATTAATTAGAGAGGCATAGAGACCAGCAAACCAATTCTGAGGATTTTTCATGACGGTCAATAAGACCGTGAAAAAAGCGCTTAAGTTAAAACGCTCGGCAAAAGAAGAGGGGTGTTGCCCTGCTGGATAATCCTTTAAAAAACAGAACATAAATACGAAGAACACTGCGCCAACTGCGGCATCTATCATGATCGTCTTCACAAATCCAAAGTGTAAAACTAACTCAGACACAGGTGTTTGCGCCACCATGCCCCCTACCATCGCAAAAGTAATCGCCAAGCCGACAACAAAAGCCATTTTGGTTGGGGGAAACCATCGCGAAGCCACTCTGACAACACCTAGCAAACAAAAAGCCCCTGTTAAGCCACTCACAAATCGAGCAAGAGCTGCCTGAGTCACCGTTTGGGAGAACCCGAATAATACTGTAGCAATAACCAGCAAAAACATAGATAGCAACAACACTCGACGGGTAGAGAAATGGTCTAGAATGACCCCAGCTGGAAATAATAATAATACGTTACCGTAAAAATAACTCACTGCTATCAGTGAAAAGCCCTGAATATCTGTCTGAAAATATTGATAAATAACGTCACTCAACGAGTTCAACATATTGACTTGTATAAAGACAAAGAAAAAGAAAACAGCAGCCGCTGAAACCACACACCATGGCTGAATTACGCCCCAAACTGACCGTTTATCACTCATGATGCTCTCCTCTGACTATTAAAAACAGTGCGCGATTATACGGCAAGCTAAGAATAAAATACAATCAAAACGCCCAGTAAACTGGCTTTATCTTACAACAGCATCAGCCATCAATGACGAATTGCTTTGGGGCTTTGCCTCGCCAGAATAAAAGTGTTTGCGGCATGTTGAGACATAACTTTCATTACCACCTATTGCAACTTGCTCACCTTCCCTCATGACCTCTCCCTCAGCATTCAAACGCAAAATCATGGTCGCCTTACTACCACAATGACAAATGGTTTTAAGCTCAATAAGCTCATCGGCCCATGCTAGTAAATACTGACTTCCTGGAAATGCTTCACCCTGAAAATCTGTACGAATACCGTAAGCAAGGACAGGCAAGCAACAATGATCAACAACTTGTCCCAATTGACGAACGTGCTCTTTGGTTAAAAATTGAGCTTCATCAACAAGAATGCATTTAATGTTATCATTAGAACGAACACGCAGAGCGACGTCCTCGAATATGTTTAATGTGGGCGTAATGAGCAGTGCATCGGATTGTATCCCTAGGCGAGAAGTCACTTTACCTTCACCGAAACGATTATCTAGCTCAGGCGCGTAGATAAGCGTTTCCATCCCCCTCTCTTGATAGTTGTGACTGGACTGTAACAATGTTGTGCTTTTACCCGCATTCATTGCTGAATAGTAAAAATGTAACTTTGCCAAATGAATAGCCTCTTACCCATTAAAAATGTTTTGTATGATAAATCAATCTGTCACAGATTAAAATCTGAAAATCTGCAAGCCTGATATTGATTGGCAATCCAACCCGGCCATTGGTAGTATATCGAGTCCAAATTAGGAGCTTCACATGCTAAGTAATTACCTATTCGCAGCCGCTCTTCTACTACCGCTATCCGGTGTAGGGGCACCCACCACACCTTCAGAGAAGCTAATAACTCCGCCCCCGCATGCTGACACAATCACGATGCAGTGCCCTCAGCCGAATCAACTGACCTTGGATACTGATAGTAAAATCTGGTCCGCCCCCAATGGTTTTAAAAGTTCTAACACCTCTTTTATAAAAACAATTACCTCCTTTGATGGGGCACAATGGAGCGGTGCAGGGTTAGGACAAGTATTTTGTGTCTACTCCAGTAAGAAAAAGTTATCTTTTCCAGTGGTCATTTTTTATAACACTATGACTCTCGAGCCTCAAGCATCGGAAGAACAATCCTGGGTTAAGAAGCAAGGTTACTACGACTGCATCTCACATAACCCAAGTATGTGTACCTTTCTTGTAAGAAAAAAACCTGCCCAAGAAACTTTTGCCGATCAATTTAACAGTATCAAACCTGGCTCTGTAGAAACTGACGATTCATCTACTGGTGACTAACACTTCTCACATCGCCTTACACTAGGGAAATATTTCATGCATCACATTCAGCTTCTTCGCTTTTTAAGTGGGATAATAACCGCTCTTCTTTTTTTGATTGTCTATATCACCTTATCGATTACCATGGTGATTTGTTTTGGTATCGTTCAGCTTATTCCATTCAGAAAAACACGCTCGTATACCCAACACTTGTGTATGTTTCTTTTTCCCTTTTCTTGGAGATGCCTGTACGTCATTTGCCGAGCTTTCAAGCTTTGGCGCTGGCACCCACCCCAACAAGCTCAACTCAAACCAAATGGCTGGTATCTCGTTATTGCCAACCACTCTTCATGGCTGGACATTCTCATTGCCGGCATCTTCTTTAGTTTCAAAATTCCAGCTTTAAAGTTTTTTCTTAAGAAAGAATTACGCTGGGGCCTTCCAATTTCAGGAATAGCATGCCACCTCGCAGGATTCCCTTTTCTTGATCGCAAGCAAACTAAACGTTCGAAGAATAAACGCTTGAGAGAGAAAACACCAAAGGATATTCAAACAGCACAAAATACATGCCATAAATTATTGGAGAATCCCTCTACTCTCATTATCTTCCCGGAAGGAACACGCTTTTCCAGCGACAAACAGCAACTCCAAAAATCACCTTATTCTCGATTACTCAAACCAAAGTCAACTGGAATAGGAACCATTATCAATGAAATGCACACTAAGCTAGACGGCATCATTGATCTGACTTTAGACTACACACCTGAAAAAGTCTCTGTGTGGGGGTTTCTTTGTGGAAAACTAAAATATATCAATATCAGCTACCGCGTTATTCCCATAACATCAGAATTATTAGGAGAATATAGCACCGATCGAGAATACCGACGCCGCCTTCAAGCCTGGCTAAATGAAGTATGGGTGAAAAAAGACGCTACACTAAAAGGCTGGCGTAATGAGTAAAACCACACTACGACTGGCAACACGTTCAAGCCCACTTGCAATGGTTCAAGCCAATACAATTAAACAACAACTGCAAGTATCTCATCCAAACCTGATTATTAATCTCATTCCCATAACAACTCAGGGAGACCAAAACCAACAAACCTCTTTACAAGACATTGGTGGGAAGTCACTTTTTGTTAAAGCTTTACAAGAAGCATTGCTCAAAGACGAGGCTGATTTTGCTGTGCACTGTGTTAAGGACATGTCTGTCCTACCCTGTGATGGATTAGTTCTCACCGCAGTTGGTCAGCGTGCTCCTGCTCATGATGTTTTGGTCAGTGCCGAATACGCCTCATTAGAGGCCCTCCCGTCAAATGCAGTTATTGGAACCGCCAGCCCAAGACGACATTGTCAAATCAAAGCCTTCAGGCCGTATTGTGATGTTAAACTCTGTCGAGGAAATATCAACACACGCTTAAACCGTCTACTTTCTGGTGAATATGATGCCATTATATTGGCACATGCTGGTCTGATTCGTCTTGACATTAAAGAGCCCAACATCGTACCTCTTCCACTTGAATCTTTTATTCCTGCTATTGGACAAGGCGCACTTGGCATAGAGTGCAGAGAAAACGACTTGCGTACTCAAGCTTTATTGTCTCATTTAGATCATCCTGACACTAGACTATGCATTCAAGCAGAGAGAGAAATTAATGTTTTGCTTCAAGGTGACTGCCATACGCCTATTGGCGCTCACGCAACTTTGGATGATGGTAAATTAAACCTCAGCGCGATGATAGGTGACCTTGAGAGCGATACTCTTTTGAGAGTCAACATAAAAGGGCCTTGTGATCAAGCGACACAACTAGCGCGCGACCTAGCCAACCAACTCATTGATCAAGGGGCTCTAAAACTTATTAACCAACATCAACAAAAAAATAAAAAAGGATAATTAACGTGTTTCATATTCATTGCTATGTTCCAAAGTCTCATTTACATCAAGTTAAAGATGCGCTATTTGAAGCTGGTGCTGCTCGTTTAGGCCACTACAGTCAATGCTGTTGGGAAACAAAAGGAACGGGGCAGTTTTGTCCGAATGACTCGGCACAATCGTTTACTGTAAAGGCTGATACAGTAACTACTATTGAAGAATATAAAATTGAACTTGTTTGCCAGACAGACAAAATAGATGCTGCCAGAAAAGCGCTTATTGAATCGCATCCTTATGAAACACCCGCATATGGAATATTACCCATCAGTACTTAAATTATGCGAAACACTTCATCATTAAAAAACACTACGATTATTAACTCACGGCCTAAACATCAAGCTAGAGCCCTTACCAAGGTTCTTGAATCATTAGGAGCTAGAGTTATTGAATTGCCTGTCATCGGAATCAAACACGAGGATAAAACAATCCTTGATAAAAAAATTTCACGACTCAAACAACCAGATTATTTAATTTTTGTCAGTGCCAATGCCGTGCACTCACTCATTCCCTATTATCATCCTCCAAAGGACGCACACGTTATTGCCATTGGTACTGGAACAGCCCAGGCCCTAGCGCAATATAACATTACGACTGATACTCTACCGCACCACTTTAGTAGTCATGGTATATTAGAATTACCGATACTTAGCAATCTAGATAATCAACATGTTGTTATCAGCTGTGGGGCTAACTCTAATGTGCTTCTTCAGAATCAGCTAGAACAAAGAGGAGCATCTGTACAATGCATTGAAAGTTATTATCGTTTTGCCACTACCCCCCTTTCAAGAATCGCACAAGAAAAAATTCAAAATACACACATTGATGTCATTATTATTACTAGCCAAGCCTCGCTCAAACAACTACCAAAACAATTCTCTTTACTTGGAGAAAAATGGATTAAAGAGAAACAATTACTGGTACTTACTGAAGAACAAGCTCAACAGGCTCGTAAAGTAGGATTTATCCCTCTCCCTTGGGTCGCAGGCCAAGCTGACGAAAAGTCCATTGTGGATTGCCTCTTAAATCATATCAACTTCGCTCGTTAGACAAGCCTAATATTCATGTTAAACTAGCGCAAAAAAGCAGGAGCTCTCTCTTATGAATCAGCCCAAAAAGATCATTAACCCCTATAGCAAATACATCACCGCCAGTAAAATTAGCCTCGTGGTTGCTCTTCTTACACTCATGATTGTTATTATTGCCGTATTAATGACTGAGTACTCGCTTAAGCACACTCAGAAATTACAACTACAACTGCTACAACAGTCATCGACACTCAGTGAGACAAATACATCAAACCAAGCCAATATCCATCAACTAATCATTAAAAATAAACAACTCAATAAGAAACTCCAATCTGTCAGTGCTCTTATTCATCAACAAAATCAACTACCACAACATCACCTTATAGAGCAGGCACAACGTCAACTTCACTTAGCCCAACTACAACTCTCAACACAGATCAATTCTTCTTACTCCATTGATTTGTTACAAGATGCTAAACACTCATTACTATTGCTTCCTCAGGTAGAACAACAAAAACCATATTTATCGTCTATTTCAAGACTCATAAAACAACTTAGTAATGCTAAAGACATTGATATCGAATCTTGTCTCGACACCATACAATTACTAAGATCACGGATTTTAAAGCTATCCTTCACACCTGATCGGGCCGTTCAATCCACCGCATCAACTAGAGATTCCAATAAACCACTCTCAACCTGGGAAACTGAAAAAAATGATTTAAACCATTGGCTACATCAGCTCTTCACGATTCGTTATCACAAGATACCTATAGCACCTTTGAAGGACAATGCACAATCCGTCGAATACAAACAATACCTTTTACTAAAACTATCTGAGGTTGAATGGTCTCTATTCAACAACAACCCAACTTTGTACAAACATTCTCTTGAGGCCATCACTAAGGAAATACAGAGCATCATTATTAATCCTGCAGATAAAAAAGTCATTCTTGAGAAAATTTCAACTTTACAAAATGTAACCTTTGGATTTCCAAGAAAACAAGTCATTCAAAGCATAGAAGCCATTATCACGGACTTATCGAAAATCACCTTCTCTTCTCAACCACTACAAGGCTCACCAGCCACCGAAGTAAATGCAAAACAAGTCGAGAAAAAGAGCACATCCATTGACCGTCCTGCGATGAATCAATCTAAACGTGTGGAGATTTAACGCATATGAAAAAGCTTCTCTTAGGATTTATATTATTAATTATAGCCATTGGATTAGGCTACTCTATTCAACAGGATCCAGGTTACCTTATTATTTATTATCATCACTGGAGCCTATCAACTAGCCTATGGACAGCGATTATCTCATTGTTAATTATCCTAGTATTATTGCATTATGCTTTTAAGCTGATACATCACTTTTTTTCAATCCATCGTCATTTAGGGCAATGGTCGCATACCAGAAAACATAAAAAAGCATTAAATCAGTTTGATAAAGGTGTTGGTCATATCATGATGCTTGAATGGAAAAGTGCTATCTCTACTTTTAAACATTCAATCGAGCACAGCCCTGCCCCTTTGATCAATGCATATTTCTTGGTTTTTGCTAGCAGCCACATGGGTGATCAGGCTCTGACAGACAGTATTCTTAAAGACACCTCAAAGCTGTCTGACATATACCTACTCCCCTTACAATTATTGAAGGTGCAGATTCAGATAAAAAATCATCAATGGCATGACGCTTTGAATACATTAGATTATTTGTTCCAAAAAAACCCTAAAAATCCTGCGATTCTATCGCAATACAAACCGGTATTAATGCATTTGGAAAAATGGGACCGTCTCGAACAATTACTACCAGCTATCCAAAAATCCTCTCAGTTTTCAAAAAAAACTATCGAGCAGCTTTACAATACTGCTTATAGCTCTCAGATCGCCTCTTTCAACACGTCTTCTGATGATACACTGCAAATGATTAATGACTATTGGAAAAAAATACCGAAATCTTCGCAAAAAAACCCTGATGTTTTTCATGCGTACGTCAAACAACTTATAAAATGCAAGCAAGATGATAAAGCCTCTGAATTAATTGAAGATTTTTTATCTAACAATTGGCAGTCTTCGCTCACCAACACGTACGGACAAATCGTTACACAAAACACACATCAACGTATTCTTACCGCGGAAAAATGGCTTTCCAAATATCCCGGAGATGCAACCTTATTATTGTGCTTGGGTCGTCTCTATTGCCAAGAAAAAATATGGGCTAGTGCACACAAGTACCTTCAAGAAAGTCTTCAACTGCACCCTCAAAAGGAAACACTTCGTGAACTATCACTAGTTGCAGAATTAACTGGCAAACACCAAGAGGCTCTCAACTACCTAAAAAAATCTATAGAAATCAATGAGTAACTATGTCTTGCCATATTGACGGCTAGAGTTTGCTATAATATAAGCAAGCTCTTAAATCAAAAGGTTCATGGGTATGAAATTTTTGCAATCCGGTGAAGGCTCCCAGTCACAATGGTTTAATCTCATTCTCAATGCTCAGTCTCAAACCGGCTACGAATTGGGGCATGATTTAAAAAAATACTTAATGCTCACCTTGGAGCACTACACTACCGAATTAACATTACCGAGTAGTATCATAGCAGTAAAGTACATGGAGGCCTTGAGCTTGACAGGAACCAAGCAGTCTCTCGAACTCAGAGACATTGGCGACCAGTGTTTATTGATTTCAGGGTTATTTCCAGAACGCTTACTTAAAAAAAACATTTCTCTCGACTATACCATCGCCATCGGAAAGCAATCCTATTCGCAACTAGCGTCTCATAAAAATAATCACCCTTGGGATGCAAATCTCTTCTTAGACCTGCATCAACATTTTATGGGATTAGTAGACATCCTGCACTTTATGAGAACGAGCACGAACTTTAATCCGCCATAACCATCATTTCAGAATAACGATAACCTGCCCCATGAACTGTTTGAATTTGACGATCTAATTTAAATGGCTTCAATACACGCCTTAAACGACGAATATGCACATCAACAGTACGCTCTTCAACTGACGAATCCTCACCCCAAATCGCATTTAATAGATCTTTTCTGGAAAAAATACTATTTGGGTGAAGAAAAAAATACCTAAATAAATCGAATTCAATTTTAGATAATCGGATTGTTGTATCACCGATACAAAATGATAATTTCTCTGCACTAAAAACAATATCTAGTCCACTTAAATCTTCTGGCAATCCTTCCCCTAACATTTGATGCAAACAACGTCGAATCATTGCAATCAAATCTCTGGGTGAAAACGGACGACTAATCTGAAAACTAATTGGCAATTGCTGATAGTAAGCTAGCGCATCTAGTGGTAAATTTTCAGGAATCACTAACAATAAATGTAATGAAGAACCAAAGTCCCCTTGAGAGATTTTAGACAGTAACTTTTCCATAACTGTGATGTCCCAACTGGCATCTAGTATCACCAAATCAAACGTCTGGTCGCTCAAAACAATACAAGTGTCTTCTAGCTGTGAAGTCTCCTCGACTTTATAACCCTCTATTTCCAGCAAGTAACGTAACATAGTCCTAGCTGATTTATCCTGATTGGATATCAATACTTTTTCTTTCACGAATACTTTTTTCCCATTTTATTATTCAGTCTACTTACTAGCTCAATGTAGTAAGTAAGGTCATACTGACTAGCTACCTTTCATGGCATCAAAAAACTCATCATTTTTCTTTGTGAGCTTCATCTTATCAATTAAAAATACCGTGGCTTCTAGCTCATCCATAGGGTGCAATATTTTTCTGAGAATCCACATTTTTTTCAGTTCGTCGGGTTTAGTAATCAGCTCTTCTCGGCGTGTTCCTGACTTATTAATATTGATTGAGGGGAAGACTCGCCTTTCAGCAATTCGGCGATCTAAATGCAACTCCATATTACCCGTACCTTTAAATTCTTCAAAGATAACATCATCCATTTTAGAGCCTGTTTCTACTAAGGCAGTAGCAATAATCGTCAAACTACCACCCTCTTCTATATTTCTAGCTGCTCCAAAAAAACGCTTTGGGCGCTGTAATGCATTGGCATCAACACCACCTGTTAACACCTTTCCAGATGCTGGACTCACTGTGTTGTAAGCGCGAGCTAACCGAGTAATGGAGTCAAGGAGAATAACGACGTCCTTTTTATGCTCAACCATTCGCCTAGCTTTCTCAATAGCCATCTCTGCGACTTGCACGTGGCGAGTAGCAGGCTCATCAAAGGTTGATGCTAGCACTTCTCCTTGTACTGAGCGACGCATTTCAGTAACTTCCTCTGGACGCTCGTCGATTAAAAGTACTATCAATTCACACTCTGCATGATTCGCTTCGATAGAATGTGCGATGTTAGTCAACATCATGGTTTTACCAGCTTTCGGTGGTGATACAATAATACCTCGCTGCCCTTTACCAATGGGTGCTGCTAAATCGATGGCTCTTGCTGTGACATCTTCAGTACTCCCATTACCCACTTGCATAGTTAATCGATTGTTAGGGTGAATCGGTGTCAAATTTTCAAACGGAATTTTATTTTTAGACTTTGCTGGCACTTCGTTATTGATAGACTCTAATTCAAGTAATGCAAAGTATCGTTCATTCTGTTTAGGCGGTCGTATTTTCCCAAACAGCGTATCACCTTTTCTAAGAAAGAAACGACGTATCTGACTAGGTGATACGTAAATATCATCTGGACCAGCCAAATAAGAACAGCTTGCTGAACGTAAGAAACCAAAACCATCTGGTAGAATTTCTAAAACACCACCACCGTAAATATCTTCGCCTTTCTTGGCCTGTGCTTTCAAAATATCGAAAATAACGTCTTGAATGCGCTTATTTGCAGAGTTATCTAAACCAAACTCTTTTGCTATATCAAGAATATCTGTCGGTTTTTTTTCTTTTAATTCAGTAAGATTCATAATGACCTTTTATTTAATGACTGCGCACCGCGCATAAGAATTTATGTGGGAATTGGGATACTGTAAATACGGTAAGACATACCAATGAATATTTTATGGAGCAATCATATCGAGTTGGAGACAAAAAATCAACCAAGGTCTTTTGCTAACTCGTCGCTGGAGAAATTGATCGCTCCTTTGAAACTTAAAGATGCTTTTCGATAAGCGCCGACAAATCGCTCTTACTCGCCAACCCAACATGCGTAGCTACAGACTCACCAGCGTTAAATATTAAAAGCGTAGGAATTCCTCGAACGCCAAACTGTGCAGCTGTATCAGGTTCACTATCCACATTCATCTTCAGTATTACCAATTTTTCAGCGTACTGGATCGCCAACTCTTCTAAAATTGGAGTAATCATCTTACAAGGACCACACCACGGCGCCCAAAAATCCACTAGAACTGGCAGCTTAGATTCCAAAACACTGCTTGCAAACTCAGCATCAGTGATGTCTTTTATCTTTTCGCTCATCCTTTTCCCTTATAAAGTTATCAAACTCAGCCAATACTAATGCAAAGCTACATCTATGGCTAGCTTTGTTCGTTAATGTGCGTGCATGGATGCACCCCAGGCTAACCATGGCGTAATGATCAAAATTTTAATGATTTGAATCCCTACCAGCACGATAATTGGTGAAAAATCAAAACCTGACATTGTAGGCACTCTTTTTTGAATCAACCGTAACCCAGGCTCAACAATTGCTTGGAAAACTGTACCGACAGGGTGACTCCTAACATCAAGAAACCAGCTCATTATTGCTACAGCAACTATCAATACAAGATAAACATTCAATATTTTCTGAATACTAAAACCGACACTAAGAATAAAAATCCCCATCCAAGATAATGCCTCTAACCCTGACACCAAAAACATACTCAACAAGACTAAATATTGTAAGGCAATTAGCCAGAAAATAATCACGCCATCAAACCCACCAATGGCTGGAACGTATCGACGAAATGGCATAATAACTGGATCTGTAAACTTAATTGTGAGCTGAGAAAGTGGATTATACCAACTGACACGAAATTTCTGCATCAACAATCGAAGAATCAAGAGATATAAATACGTTGAAATTACGAAATTAAATAGAAAAACACATGCATTTATTAACGGTTGCATTTTTTGAACACCTCTTTAATCATTTTCTCTAAATTACTCAATGTTACCGTTCACCAAAGATAGCTTGCCCGACTCGAATCATGGTACTACCATGCTCAACCGCTAATTCATAGTCCTGTGACATACCCATGGATAAAACGTCTAACAACACTCCTTTCTCCACCCAGTATGCTTTCAAATCAACCATCGTTCTAAATAACGAAGCAAGCCCTGAGCCATTGGCTGTTTTTGGGGGAATAAACATCAAGCCGCGCAGATTTAACATAGGCTGAGCTTCAACGCTCTTGATCAATTTTGGTACTTCACTTAAGGACACACCAGACTTTTGTGACTCTCCACATAAGTTAACTTGAATGCAGATATTCAAAGGTGAATCACTTAGCTCCCTACCCTTTGCTAATAATGCCACAACCTTCTCACTAGAAACAGAATGAACCCAAGAAAAGTTTTTTGCAATTAACTGACATTTATTCGATTGCACCTGCCCTATAAAGTGCCAACAAATCAAATCATCATTAAGCTCAATCTGCTTGTTTAATGCTTCTTGCAAATAACTTTCACCGATGTGATTTATACCTGCACTAACAACCTCTTGTATTGCTGATGTCGATTGTTTTTTCGTAACCGCAACGATAGTGACATCATTTAGATCCCGCCCAGACTGTTTCAGCAAAACCCTTAGCCGCCCAGTTATATCAATGACCTTTGATTCAATGCTCACAATAGTTTCTCCTGAGGTATCATAGGCTTTTTCATGAGGAACACTATCAGACACCCAGAGCCTCTTAAAGTTATTTTTCAAATTAGCCTTTCTAATAGAACCCTCAAACGCATACAAAACTCGGCTTAGATCAGTCACTAATGTGAAATAGAATATACGATAAACACCCCACAGACTTTCGTCTCTAACAAAAACTCTATACTATTACTCGAATTTCTATTCAGCCGTTACCTTATAATCATGAATATTCACTGCCTACGACATTGCTTACTAGTAGCTACACCCAGCCTTAAGGACCCGCTTTTCTCTCATTCAGTCATTTACCTTTTCTCACACTCTCAATCAGGAGCCGAGGGTTTTGTTATTAATAAGATGCTCCCCATCTCTAATCGTGCTTTATTTAAACACCTTAGGCTCAATATGCCAGTTTTTGATTGCCCTATTTTCATAGGGGGGCCCCTAAAAAAGCAACAGTTATACATGATTGAACCTAGACCACCACACACCAAATCCTCATCATCACCGATTGAAATTAGCTCAAAAAAAGATCGCCTGGTAAAACGTCTCGCCAATTCAACGTCAACCAGACTCCTTTTAACACTCGGCTACGCCAGCTGGAAGGGGCAGCAACTAGAGGATGAAATATCGAAAAATAAGTGGTTGATTGCACCTTATGACTCATCGATTCTTTTCGATACTGCACCACAAGAAAAATACTCAAAAGCTATCGCACTACTAGGTATTGAATCACACCAGCTTACAGAGGTCGCCGGCCATGCCTAACCAACTACAGGAAAAAACAGTTCTTGCATTTGACTTTGGTCTTCGCAGAATTGGGGTTGCTATTGGTCAGACTATTACAAAAGACGCTCGTCCGTTAACTGTGCTTCAAGTAACAGATGGTATTCCCAAATGGGAAGAAATCGAATCATTAATATCAACTTGGTGTGTGACACAACTGGTTGTCGGCCTTCCGTTCAATGTAGATGGTACCGAACAAGAAATCACCTTGGCTGCAAGAAAATTTTCCCGTCGCTTACACGCAAAATTTCATCTCCCCGTTGCTCTTATTGACGAACGTTATACCACAAAAGCAGCAAAAAGTAGCTCGGCTTATCAATCCAATAAAAATCCTGCAATCGACAGCCATGCTGCGGTTATCATATTAGACTCATGGTTTCGTGAAAATACGTAGCTTGACTACACACCTTCAACTTATCACAATACATTTAAATTAATTTTAGCTTTTTATTACTTGAACGTTAAAATGGATGCAACATGTTTAAAAAAGAAGCGTACGTCTCACTAGGACACTTACTTACCATCAATAGCTTGAATCAACATCAAATTATTCAACTGATTGAGCGCGCAAAATATTTTGAACAACCAGGAAGTGCTTCCTATTTAGCCAATGCTACGTCAAAAATAATTACTAACCTTTTCTTTGAGCCAAGCACTCGCACTCAATATGCCTTTGAGATCGCTGCCTACAAACTTCATGTCAAAACGATAACTCCCAATATCCCAAATCTATCGACTCTTAAAGGTGAATCACTGTTAGATACTATTCACAACTTAGAGGTAATGGGCTCATCACTTTTTATCATCAGACATCCGATCAACCACACGCCAGAGTTTATTGCCTCAGAACTACTGTCCGAAGCAAAAGTACTTAATGCTGGGGATGGAACACACCAACACCCATCTCAATGCCTCACAGATCTGATGACTATTTCATACCACTTTCCCGACTTTGAAAAACTATCGGTTGCTATCATGGGTGATACTTTTCATTCGCGTGTTGCTGAGTCGCTGACTGCAGGTCTAACCACTATGGGTACCACAGATATACGCTACGTATGCCCGCCTCCACTGGTTCCAGAAAACCCACAGCTAAATTCACATGTCAAACTATTGTCAATAGAGGAAGGTTTAGACAATGTGGATATTGTTGTTTGCTTGCGTGTTCAAAAAGAACGCATTGACAGCACAAACAATATCCCTGATCAAGCCGCTTACTTCAAAGACTTTGCTTTAACCAAAGATCGTCTCGGTTTAGCTAGCCCTTGCGCTATTGTCATGCATCCTGGCCCTATTAATCGCGGCTTTGAAATTGATTCCGAGGTTGCAGACGGTGATCAATCCGTTATCCTCCAACAGGCTCAGAATAGTATTCCTATGAGAATGGCAATCCTTGAGGCATTACTCAGCTAATATTCTTTCTCTGTAATAACTAGACCATTCAACTAATCTTAAGTACAATCACCAAAGTTGCGAGTTCATTTTCCTATCTATCATTCTAGCGAAGAAAGATAATTTGTTCGTCAGGAACACTGCATGGTGATCATTCATTGCGCAGCTCTTGTCATCAAATGATAATGCTCATTTTTTTTATAGATAACCACAGAACATAGGTATAAAATGATTTTGAGTTTTTTTCAGGGATGGATATGTCAGTAGCAGTGCCAGATGTTGCATCACTTTGGAGTGCGTGTTTAGAAGATCTATATAAAAGGGTTGATAACGAAAACACCTTTAACAAATGGATCAAGCCTTTACAAGCTGACCTAATTGACCAGTCACTTATTCTTTTCGCCCCAAATCAATTTGTGATTAGCTGGGTTGATGATAATTTTCTATCTGCCATACATGATGCATTGAACACTATTTGCCAACATCAAGGCATCCCCACTCCGAGCATCAAACTGCAAATAGGCTCTACCAAAACACCTCCGCCCGCTATTCACCAGAAGAAAACTGCGCCACGAAATCAATCATCGACTCAAGCATCATCTCAATCGACCGCTCATACTAGTCACCTTAATCCGAACTTTATATTTGATAACTTCGTGGAAGGTAAATCCAACCAGTTAGCCCGTGCTGCTGCACAACAAGTTGCAGAAAATCCTGGCCAAGCCTATAACCCCCTCTTTATCTACGGAGGGGTAGGTCTTGGTAAAACTCATTTAGCACACGCGATGGGACATTTCATACTTTCACAGAACCCTAGTGCTAAAATTTTGTACCTACACTCTGAGAAATTCGTAGCTGATATGATAAAAGCCTTGCAGCGTAACGCAATGAATGAGTTCAAAAAGTACTACCGCACAGTCAATTGTCTACTCATTGATGATATCCAGTTTTTTGCGGGAAAAGAGCGCTCTCAAGAAGAGTTCTTTCATACTTTTAATTCACTTCTGGATGATCACCAACAAATTGTTTTAACATGTGATCGATACCCAAAAGAAATTCATGGCCTCGAAGAGCGGCTTCAATCTAGATTTGGATGGGGATTAACCATTGCTGTTGAACCACCCGAGCTTGAGACCAGAGTTGCAATCCTCAAGACTAAAGCAGAACAGTTTAAAGCTGACCTACCCAATGATGTTGCTTTCTTTATAGCAAAACACATTCAATCCAACGTTCGTGAACTTGAAGGCGCCTTGAAACGTGTAGTTGCAAACGCACAATTTACAGGGAGCTCAATTACTATACAACTTGCTCGTGAAGCACTAAAAGACTTGCTTTCGCTTCAAGCCAAGTTAGTAACCATTGATAACATACAGAAAACCGTTGCCGACTACTACAAAGTAAAGGTGAGCGACCTCCTTTCAAAAAAGAGAAGCCGATCAATCGCCAGGCCACGTCAAATGGCTATGGCCCTTGCCAAAAACCTCACCAGCCATAGCTTACCAGAGATTGGTGACGCCTTCGGGGGACGAGATCACACCACAGTCCTTCACGCTTGTAGAAAAATTCAGGAATTGATTCAAGATAATCTAGAAATTCAAGAAGACCACCAAAACTTTTTGAGAATCTTGTCCGGATAAAAAGGAGCGAATATGACTATTGAAATCAAACAGAATGCATTACACGCTGCCCTTCAGCAAGTGATGGGAGTTGTAGAAAACAACAAAACTATTCCTATTCTTTCCAATATCTTAGTTCGCACCCAAGGTGACACAGCATCAATTACTGCTACTGATCTCGGAATTGAGATCACTGGGTTCTCTAAATTGATTAATCCACTTCCAGAAGGAACAGCATTCACACTGCCTGGTAAAAAAACTTTTGATATCTGCAAGTCTCTCCCACAAGACGCAGAGGTTACTCTAAAACCACAGAAATCGAACATCCTATTAAAATATGGCGACAAATGTCGGTTTACTCTTGCAACACTTCCTTCAGAAGATTTTCCCTCAGCTGAACAAAAAGAGATGACCTTATCAGTTAAGCTTCCGCAACAACAACTTAAGACTCTGTTACAACGAACCGTTTTTGCTATGGCCCACCAAGACGTACGCTATTACCTCAATGGTATGTTGTTGGAATTTACCAGCAATGAAATACGTGCCGTTGCAACTGATGGCCATCGTCTAGCTTCAAATGTTCTACAAACCTCGGTACAAACCGATCATAGAATACAATGTATAATCCCAAGGAAGGCAGTGACAGAGCTTATCAAACTTCTTGATACCAAAGAAGGCTCCATCACATTAACCTTATGCTCTAATTTTATATCCGTAACTTCTAATGGCTTTCATTTTAAATCTAAACTTATAGAGGGCCGTTTTCCTGAGTATGATAGAGTTATCCCTTACAATAACGATAAAATATTCTCCATAAACCGATCTGAACTTAAAAATACTCTCACTCGGGCAGCAATCATGTGTAACGACGCTTTTCGCGGTGTTACTTTAGATATAAAAGATAACTCTATTAAGGTATCCTCAAACAATCCAGAAAATGAAGCTGCCGAACAAGAACTTTCCATTAACTATGCTGATAAGCCGATTTCCATTGGTTTCAACGTCAATTACTTGATTGAAAACTTAAATATTCTTGAAACCGAAATGATTGAGCTTAAACTCGCCAACCAAGATCAAAGTATGCTAATCACTGAAGTAGATAGTGATCACGACAGTATTTTTGTCATTATGCCGATGCGAATATAAACCTTCTTCCCACGAAGTATTATCTTCAACTCTCCAGCATACCGCACATAACCACAAGGAATCGACTTTGCCATCCCCCTGTGTCAGCTCGGTCGTTGTAGAAAACTTCCGAAATATAAAATCTGCAGAATTAAAAACCTCAACTATCAATATTATCTCTGGCAGCAATGGATCAGGAAAATCTAGCTTTCTAGAGGCCTTGTTCTATTTGTCACACTTCAAGTCATTCAGAACCTCTAAGCCACAACGTCTTATTCATCATGATAGCGAACGATTCTCTCTGTTTTGTACTGCAACAACAGACTCAGGGTTTGTTAACGTTGGCGTGCAAAGAAATTTAAGTCATGATCAAACACTAAAACTTAACTATGAAACTGCAAAAACATCGACTGTTGCACACCACCTTCCTATGCAATTTCTAGATACTCAATGTCATGAGCTCTTCACAGCTGGGCCAGCTCTACGGAGACACTTTCTAAACTGGGGATTGTTTCACATGAAACAATCGTTTCATCACACCTGGAAAAACTTCTGCAATATCTTAAAACAAAGAAATGCTATTCTCAGGCAGAGAAATATCAACGTCCTTGATTCATGGGATCACCAATTAACGCCACTGTGTGAAGACATACACACTATGCGATTGGATTATGTTACCCAGCTAACTCCCATTGTTAAAGATTTAATAAAAACATTATTAAACACAGATTATCCACAGGTAGAGCTGAGGTATCAACCAGGCTGGAATACTGATGTTTGCTTGGCTTCTCTTCTAAAAGACCGACTTTTTAAAGATTTAGAACTTGGTTATACACAACTCGGCCCGCACCGTGCTGATCTACAAATTATCGTCAATAATAGACCAGCGCAAGATTATTTTTCCCAAGGGCAAATGAAGCTAGCCGCCTATGCACTCAAAATAAGTCAATGCTTGTTACAAAAATCCATCAATCAAAAGAATACCATTTTCCTGATAGATGACTTACAGGCTGAATTAGATACGAGAAAACAGAGTATTATCATCGGGCTATTAACAGAACTCGATAATCAGTGCTTTTATACCTCGCTTAACCCCTCACAGTTATTAGAGTCACTAGAAAGAAAGAATGATATAACAAAGTTTCACGTGGAACACGGCAGATTCAGCAAAGCACAGGAAATACACGAAGAGATAAGTAGCTAACAAGTTACACACTAGATACCCCCAAGTTATCCACTGATCTAACAGAAAAAAGTCAGAGAAATAGAGCGCAGAAGGCTCGACAAAAAGCAGAAGATCAAAAGATAAAGTATCGCTTTTTAAGTCAAAAATTGGTATAATTTAAACCTAAATTTCTTTAATAAAAACATAGGCTTATGATAATGGTCGAGCAAGCTTCAAGTGATTACGATTCCTCAGCAATTAAGGTACTTAAGGGACTTGATGCGGTTAGAAAAAGACCCGGCATGTATATCGGTGACACTGACGACGGCTCAGGCTTGCACCATATGGTTTTTGAGGTTGTTGATAACTCAATTGACGAAGCGCTTGCTGGCCATTGTGATCACATCACAGTCACTATCCACGAAAATAATGGCGTTACTGTGACCGACAACGGGCGCGGAATCCCAACAGGCATACATTCCGAGGAAGGTAGATCGGCAGCTGAAGTGATCATGACTGTTTTGCATGCAGGTGGTAAGTTTGATGACAACTCCTATAAAGTTTCCGGTGGACTCCATGGTGTTGGAATCTCTGTCGTCAATGCATTGTCAAAAAAGGTAAAACTTGAAATCCATCAAAATCAACAGATCTTTCAACAAGAATATCAGATGGGTGTTCCGCAAAAAGACTTAGAAATTGTTGGTGAAACGTCAAAAACTGGAACCCAAGTGTACTTCGAGCCTAGTGAGACTATATTCTCGGATACCGTGTTCCACTACGACATATTAGCCAAACGACTTCGAGAGCTTTCTTTCCTTAATTCAGGTGTTCGCATTGAACTGACAGATGAACGCACAGATAAATCTGATGCATTTGAATACGAAGGTGGCATCCAGGCATTTGTCAATCACCTTAACAAGAATAAGACACGGATTAATAACGAAATTGTATATTTCACCACCACTAAAAATGACATTACCGTGGAGGCTGCTCTACAATGGAATGATAGTTTCCAGGAAACTATTTTCTGTTTTACGAATAACATTTCACAAAAAGACGGAGGTGCTCATTTAGCCGGTCTTAAAGGTGCACTTACAAGAACCCTAAACCATTATATTGAGAAAGAAGGTTTAAGCAAAAAATCTAAGGTCAGCACGGCTGGTGATGACGCGCGAGAAGGCTTAACGGCAGTACTCTCCGTGAAAGTACCTGACCCAAAATTTTCATCTCAAACAAAAGATAAGCTGGTCTCATCTGAGGTAAAACCCATTGTAGAACAATCTGTTACAGAGAAACTCCAGGAATTTTTATTAGAAAACCCAAAACAAGCCAAAGAAATCGCCAACAAAATTATCGATGCAGCAAGAGCGCGTGAAGCGGCAAGGAAAGCCCGCGAGATGACGCGTCGTAAAAATGTCCTCGATATTGCCGGGTTACCTGGAAAATTAGCTGACTGCCAAGAAAAAGACCCGGCTCTGTGCGAGCTTTATCTCGTTGAGGGAGACTCGGCGGGTGGATCCGCAAAACAGGCGAGGAGTCGTAAAAATCAGGCCATACTGCCCCTAAAAGGAAAAATTCTAAATGTAGAAAAGGCACGATTCGATAAAATGTTAGCCTCTGCAGAGGTTGGAACACTGATCACGGCTCTAGGCTGTGGTATTGGTAGAGAAGAATACAACCCTGACAAATTACGCTACCACCATATCATTATTATGACAGATGCAGACGTTGACGGCTCTCACATTCGAACGCTATTGCTCACATTCTTTTATCGTCAAATGCGTGAACTAGTCGAACGTGGCCACATCTATATTGCTCAACCGCCGCTTTATAAAGTCAAAAAGGGTAAACAAGAGCAATACATTAAAGATGACACTGAAATGGATGCCTACCTACTACACGCTGGTCTCGATGGAGCTAGTCTTTATACACACCCCAATGCACCAGCAATTAATCCAGTCAAATTCGAAGAGATCACAAAAATATATCAAACAGCGATCAATACAATAGAAACTCTTAGCAATCGTTACCCTAAAGCACTCTTATCGGCTTTGCTTAACATCGAACCACTCTCAACAGATCATCTAACTGATCTAAGTGCAATGCAGACATGGACTGAAACTCTCCAATCCACCTTAAAAAACGAGCAAGGAAAACATCAATTTGATATTCGACTCATCGAGAATGATAGTTATCATATCCCCATGATCACAGCAATCACACACGGCGTTACTAAAACCGTTAAGCTCAAAGCTGAGTTCTTCAGATCACATGACTACAGAAAAATCACTGCAGCGCATCAAATTATGCAGGGCCTTCTAGAGCCAGGTGCTTATTTACAAAAGGGTGAGCAACGCATAAGCATTGATAATTTTGAACAAGGCCTGGCTTGGCTTCTTCGTGAAGGTAAAAAAGGTCTGACCGTATCCCGCTATAAAGGTCTGGGTGAAATGAATCCCGATCAACTCTGGGAAACTACAATGGATCCTGAAACACGGCGCCTATTACAAGTGAGTGTTGAAGACGCAGTCATCGCAGACGAGATGTTCACAACGCTCATGGGGGACCACGTCGAACCACGCCGCGCTTTCATTGAAGATAATGCACTGTCTGCTGGGAATATTGATATCTAACCCTAGTTTGATTTAATAGGTTGAATAATTTGGAAGATAAAATTCCAGCAAAAAAATTGTCTCAACCAAAAAGCCGTATCAGCGCGAAGAGGAAATACATAAATAGCCTGTTAAACAAGCGGAGGAACCGCCCCTAAATAATGTTCATATACCAAAAGCCATCAGCGCCTCTGCTACTTTTATAAAGCCGAAGATAGTCGCACCCTTAGCATAGTCTACCATGTTCACTGATTCCCCATGAACTAAGCAGTTCTCATGAATTTGCTTCATTATTTTTTGAAGTTTGATATCAACCTCTTCACGCGTCCAAGTCTGGCGCATACTATTTTGAGACATTTCCAATCCAGAAACAGCAACACCGCCCGCATTAGACGCTTTACCGGGCGCATAGAGCACCCCCGATGCTTGAAAACATGCAATTGCATCCGGGGTTGTTGGCATATTGGCCCCCTCTGCAATCGCTAAGCAACCATTTTTTATCAACACTTGCGCTTGTTCTAGTGACACCTCGTTTTGAGTGGCGCAAGGAAGTGCTAGATCAGCAGGAACTATCCATGGTGATTGATGAGGGTGAAAATCTAGCTTATGGTCTTGGGCAAATGTCTCCAAGCGCCCGTAATCCTGAAACTTGTGAACTTTTATGGCTTCGATATGCTCAGAAGATAAGCCTTGCTGACAAAAAATGAAGCCACCTGAATCAGATAACGTTATAACTGACGCTCCAAGGTCGATAGCCTTCTCTGCAGCATATAAAGCAACATTTCCTGACCCTGAAATAGACAGCTTCTTATCCGCCAACCCTTGTCCATGCTGCTGTAACATTTGATCGGCAAAGTACACGGTGCCATATCCAGTAGCTTCTGTTCGAATCAGACTTCCGCCGTAGGACAATCCCTTTCCTGTCAGAGTACCGGTAAAACGATTAGTTAATTCCATCAACCGACCATGCATGTAGCCAATCTCTCTGGCACCAACGCCAATATCACCAGCAGGAACGTCACGATTTTCTCCAATGTATTGGTGTAAGTGACGAATAAAGGCATGACAAAAACGCATAATTTCTCGATTTGATTTACCCTTTGGGTTAAAGTCAGATCCACCCTTTGCACTTCCTAGAGGTAACCCCGTTAAACTATTCTTAAACGTTTGTTCAAAAGCCAGGAACTTTAAAATACTTAAATCCACACTTGCATGAAAACGAATACCGCCTTTGTAGGGACCAATCGCATTAGTTTGTTGGACACGATACCCGCGATTAACGCGAATATTACCTTGATCATCTTCCCAGTTGACGCGAAACATGATCGTACGATCAGGCTCAGTCAAGCGCTCAAGGACCTGCTCCTCTCGATACTGTGGGTTAGCATTTATAAAAGGTATCAAAACAGAAGCTACCTCATAGACCGCTTGTTGAAATTCATGTTGATGTGGATTACGTCGTTTGAGACCAGTCATAAAGTCATCTAGCGTTAGAGAGTTTTTTTTACTATTTTTAGAAGTATTCATTGTCATGCCTCTGTTATTTTTATTGTCTCTGTAACAAACCGTACTGCATCGTTTTCGTAGTTTTATGTTTTTCTATACACCATTCATCTAATAGTGGCTCTAGAGAAAAGTCTAACTCACACTCGAAATAAATCGTTGATTCCTCGCTTAAAACGCCACTTGCCACTAAAAGATCAATAGAAGGAATTAGCAAATTATTTCGGAAAGGTGGGTCTAAAAAAACAAGAGAAAATGGCTGCTCTGGTATCATCAATCGACTTTTCGGAAGGGATAATGCTTGGGCGGTATAATGATTACAATCTAGTTGTTGAGCATTTTTCTTAATTTCATCTAAAACTTTTATATTCGAATCAATGAATGTCACATGACTTGCTCCTCGAGATAACGCCTCAAAACCACACGCACCACTTCCTGCAAAAGCATCTAGGCATGAAGTACCTACCACGTATGATGACAACCAGTTGAATAGAGTTTCACGAACTCGATCCGAAGTCGGGCGTGCACCTAGAGAAGGATTAAAAGTGATATGACGACGACGCCATTGACCACCGATGATTCGTAATGTTCCAGATTCACGTGGCATGATCTTTACCCGGACCTACTGTGACAATAATAGGAGTATGCTGCAAAAGAAGGTGCTGAAAAGCATGATGAATATCATCAGCGGTCACTGCGTTGACATGATCTTTAAACGTTGACATATAATCCAGCGGTCGATGATAAAAAGCAATTCGAGTAATCACTTCGAGTAAGCCATCGTTCGTCGCTATGGCAATCGGAAAAGAACCTACTAGGTTTGCTTTTACCGTATTAAGCTCTTTTTTAGTGATAGGACGCACCTTCATCGACTGAATAATCGTGTTAACAGATTCAATTGCCTGTTGGGACTGATTAGCACGCGTTTGGAGTAACACAAACCAGGGGCCTGGTTGTTGTAGTGGATTCAATACACTGGATACACTGTAAGCAAGCCCATTATGATTTCGGATCACGTCAAATAGTATTGAGCTCAATGGCATTCCACCCATCATATGATTACCCACCAGCAAGGGAAAATAGTCCGGACTTTCGCGAGTAATCCCCAAATAACCTAATATAACCGTCGTTTGTTTAGCCTTAGATGATAAATGCACTCTATTTTTTTTCTGCATCTCTGTGAATGTTAACTCGGGTGCAGCATGCCCCTGGGGTAGTCCATTGAGTAATTTTTCTGATACAGCTTTAGCTTGTGATAAAGATAAATCTCCAACCATCACAATACATGCATTTTTAGATACTACATAACGATGATAAAAAGATTTAATGGCCTCTACAGTTATAGCATTCACACCTTCGGGCGTACCCAGTGGATTATGCCCATAAGGACCTGTGCCATAAAGCGCCTTCAAAAAAACCTGTTGAACCAGCTTTGTTGGATTTTGTATTTCATATTTTAACGCTATCATTGCTTGTGATTTTTTTCTATTGACTGCTTCTTGATTAAAAGTAGATGTTGTAACAAGTTGATTTAATAAAGCTACCGATGAGCTTAAGGCTTCCGCTTGAGTTAAGCTTCTCAAATGCACTGCAAGCCAATCCTGTGTGGATTCTGCTTCATACACACTGCCATAATGACCAAACTGATTTGCGATCTGATCTACAGAAAGCTTTGTCGTACCTTGATTTAATAATGATGCTGTTAACTGACTTAGCCCACTCTGAGTCTGAGGATCACGAGATGAGCCGGCATTAAACACTAGGTTAATATCTAACATGGGTAGGCGAGTACGCTGCGCAAAATACACCCGGACGCCCTGGGATGTTTTCCAAGTTTGAATATTAGGCATTGTATGTGACGATGCCAGAACATGACTGTTGAACCACACACAACAACATAACAACATGATACCGTGGCGTATTTGACGCATACTTTTCATGGTTGATCTCCTAAATGAAGAGGAGACTTCGTCGGTTTCATTGGGTGATCTGGTGTCAATGTTGCTATCGTACATCGTGCTGATTGAAAATAATGTTGTGCCACGTATTGTATCTGAGAAGATGTTACAGCCTGTATACGTTTATCAAATGCCATTACCTCTTCCCACGAGATACCTGACATTTCAGCTTCACCCAACATTTCAGCCTCATCCTCTAGTGAGTCTTTTGAAAAGGTATGTGCAGCGATAACCTGCTGTTTTATCCGAGCTAACTCAGTAGACGATACCAATTCAGACCCTAACGAAGCCATTTCACTCAATAAACCTTTTTGTACGGCATCAAGTGTTTGACCTTTTGCTGGCGTTGCCTCCGCAACCCACAGTGATGAATAACGATTTGATAAACCATACCAAGCAGAAGCATCAGACACTAATTGTTTTTGACGAATTAAATGTTGTGCAAAACGCCCACTATTGTCCTCGGACACAAGCATTGCTGCCAAATATAATGCATAGGCTTGCCATCGATCCTCTTTGGGCAGCTGCGCTAAGGTTGGGACATTATATCCCAAAACGATCCAAGGTAGCTGCGCAGAACGATTCACCGATACTTGTCGCAAGCCATAAGATGGAATTTCAGTTTTATGTTTCATTTTGGGTAATGTCTTTTTAGGGATGTTAGCAAAATAGTGATTAGCTAATCTGAACACCTCTGAAGGCTTAACATCACCAACGACTATCATCTCAGCATTATTAGGTGCATACCAATGACCATACCAGTCCATTATATTCTGCAAAGTGTACTGTTTAATATCTGGCATCCAGCCAATGGTAGGTTGGTGATAAGGACTATTGATAAAGGCAGCCGCATTAAAGTGTAACCACGTTAATCCTTGAGGATCATCATCAACTCG